>Ga0209051_1000227_pt1 | contig 94321 bp, 92 predicted proteins | sample AraplaCvi_mMS_r2_2_FD_184286 | JGI IMG/M metagenome (GOLD analysis project Ga0209051, IMG submission 184286) | Arabidopsis root microbial communities from North Carolina, USA - plate scrape MF_Cvi_mMS_r2 (SPAdes) (version 2) | ecosystem: Host-associated > Plants > Roots > Endosphere | place...
TGAGCACCAGCTTGCTCGCGCTCGATTCGAGGCTCACGGTCTGGTCGGCCGGCATGGTGCGCAGGATGTCGATCAGCTTGCGCGCGCCGATGGTGGTGGTGAAGTTGCCTTCGTCGCCGCCGAGCTCGGCGGTGGTGCGGATCTGGATTTCGAGGTCGCTGGTGGTCAGCTGCAGCTGGCCACCGGTCTTGCGGATCAGCACGTTCGCCAGGATCGGCAAGGTGTGACGCCGCTCCACGATGCCCGCCACCGACTGCAGCGCGGCGAGGACTTTGTCTTGGTTTGCCTTCAAAACGATCATGTCTTCTTCCTCTTCTCTATCTCTTTGAATCAGCTTGTAAGGGCGCCATTCTCCGCTGTCGCGAGGGGCTTTCTTGATGACATTCGGCGGTCAGCCCTTGAGCGTCTGCTCGAGCACGTGAAGCTGCTGGTTGAGCTCGGTGAGCTGCTGGCGCTCGCCCGAGATCTTGCGCACCGCGTGCAGCACCGTCGTGTGATCGCGCCCACCGAACAGCTCGCCGATTTCGGGCAGGCTTTTCTGCGTAAGCTCCTTGGCCAGGTACATCGCGATCTGCCGCGGTCGCGCAATGCTGGCCGGGCGCTTCTTGCTGTACATGTCGGCGACCTTGATCTTGTAGTAGTCGGCGACCGTCTTCTGGATATTCTCGACCGAGATCTGACGGTTCTGGATCGACAGGAGGTCGCGCAGCGCCTCGCGCGCCAGAGCGATCGAGATCTCCTTCTGGTTGAAGCGCGAGTAAGCCAGGATCTTGCGCAGCGCGCCTTCGAGTTCGCGCACGTTGGAGCGCACGTTCTTGGCGACGAAGAAGGCCACTTCTTCCGGCATTTCGGCCGATTCGGCGCGCGCCTTGTTGATCAGGATGGCCACGCGCATTTCGAGTTCAGGCGGCTCGATGGCCACCGTGAGGCCCGAATCGAAGCGCGACACCAGGCGTTCATGGATGTCGGCCAGGCCCTTCGGGTAGGTGTCGCTGGTCATCACGATGTGCGACTTCTTGGCGAGCAGGGCCTCGAACGCATTGAAGAATTCTTCCTGCGTCCGGTCCTTGTTGGCGAAGAACTGCACATCGTCGATCAGCAACAAATCGAGCGAGTGATAGCGCTCCTTGAACTCATCGAAAGTCTTGCGCTGATAGGCTTTGACCACATCCGAGACGAACTGCTCGGCGTGGATGTAGAGAACTTTGGAGTCCGCCTTGTCGGCCAGCAGCCGGTTACCCACAGCGTGCATCAGGTGGGTCTTGCCCAGGCCGACGCCGCCGTAGATGAAAAGCGGGTTGTAAAGATGACCCGGCATGCCGGCCACGTGCATGGCCGCGGCGCGCGCCATGCGGTTGGCCGTGCCCTCGACCAGGGTGTCGAAGGTGAGGCCGGAATTCAGCCTGTTCTTGAAGCCGGCGGCGGCCGGCTCCTCGCCCGGACCGGCCACGTCGCGCGGCACGTCGGTTTCGGCCATGACGGCCACAGGTGCAGGACGGACGGTCGCTTCGCGAGGAGCAAGCGCTAACTCAATGGCGACCGGCTGGCCGTACATCTTCTCGGCCATGGCGGCGATCTTGCCGGCGTACTGGGCCCGGATCCAGTCGAGCTTGAAGCGGTTGGCGACGAACACCGTCATGCGCGAGAGGTCGTCGGCGACCTGCGCAGTCAGGGGCTTGATCCAGGTGTTGAACTGCTGCTCTGACAGCTCCTGCGCGAGTTGGTCGACGCAGGCCTGCCAGAGGCTTTCGCCGATGCCGTCAGTCGACATGGGCGCTTGAAAAAGTGATGAGACCCTCGGGCATTTTTTGGTATAGGTATTGTGGATATTCTCTGCTGGAAGGCGCCCGGCATTCTAACTTGTCAAAACCTTATCCACACGCCGCTGGGCCGATCGAAAGGCCCGCAAATCCACTCGAAGATTGTTCCGGCGGCCAATGTTTGCGATAATTGCGGGTTTCCCTGAAAACCTCTTGCGTCTTTCGGGGACCATCCGAAACACGCTCCCCCGGCGGCCCGCAGGTACTTCATGCTTTTTGTGCGAAGAACCGGCGCGAACAGGGAAATAGGAAATCACCATGAAACGCACTTATCAAGCATCCAAAGTCCGCCGCGCCCGTACCCACGGCTTCCTGGTCCGCATGAAGACCCGCGGCGGCCGCGCCGTCATCAACGCACGCCGCGCCAAGGGCCGCAAGCGCCTGGCCGTCTGACGGCAGCCCACCTGCCGTTGCCAGCAGCCGACACGTCAGCGCAGGCTTCCATAGCCAGCGCTTCTGGCGTATCCGGTCCGGCTTCCATGCAGCGGCTCAAGACCCGCGCGCAATTCCAGGCCGTCCTCGCAGGTGCCACCGTGGCGCGCACTGCTCATTTCGCATTGCATCGCTGTGCGCTCGATCTCGCATCGGGCGCACCGCCGTTGTTCGCGTCCGACGATGTCTGGCTGGGCGCCATGGTGCCCAAGCGTTGGGCGCGTCGCGCGGTCACGCGCAACGCCATCAAGCGCCAGATCTATACGGTGAGCGCCGCACCCGGCGTCGGTTTGCCACGTGCTGCGCACGTGGTGCGGCTGCGCGCCGGTTTCGACCGCAAGGAATTCGTGAGCGCCACTTCGGACAAGCTCAAGGCAGCGGTGCGCGCCGAACTCCAGCAGCTGCTGGCGCGGGCGGCGCGTTCTTCCGCGCCCGCTTCCTCCTCGTCATGAAACGCCTGCTGATCGGCCTTGTGAAGGGCTACCGCCTGCTGCTGAGCCCCTGGCTCGGCCAGTCGTGCCGCTTCACGCCGAGCTGCTCGGCGTATTCGATCGAGGCGCTGGAAGTGCATGGCGCGCTCAAGGGCAGCTACCTCACTCTGCACCGCATCGCGCGCTGCCAGCCATGGTGCGATGGCGGGCACGATCCGGTTCCACCGAAATCACAGCGTCGCACTGACAAGTCAGGCTCGCTGTTTTCGTCTCTTCTCTCCTCCGACAAGAAGTCTTCGTCATGAACGATATACGCCGCACGATCCTGTGGGTGATTTTTGGGTTCTCGCTGGTGCTGCTGTGGGACCAATGGCAGGTCTTCAACGGCAACAAGCCGACCTTCCTGCCGTCGAGCAAGCCGGCCGCGGTGGCCTCCGCCCCGGCCGCTGGCAGCGCACCCGCCGCCAGCAACGGCGTGCCGGCTGCATCTTCGTCGGGCGCGAGCGGCGGCAGCGCCGGTGCCGTGCCCACGCAAGCCGCTGCAGCCGCGCCGCGCGAGCAGGTCAGCGTGACCACCGACCTGTTCAAGGCCACGATCGACAGCGAAGGCGGCACGGTCAACCACCTCGAGCTGCTGAAGTACGACGAAGCCGACCGCACCAAGCGCGTCGTGCTGTTCGAAAACGGCTCGCCGGCCACGCGCTATGTGGCGCAGACCGGTCTGCTGAACCCCGTCGACTCGGGTGAGCGCTTTCCCAACCACCTGACGCCGATGACGCCGAAGGCCGGCCCGCGCGAGATGGCCGATGGCCAGAACACGCTGGAAGTGGGCTTCGAAAGTGCCCCCGTCGGCGGCCTGAAGTACGTCAAGACCTACGTGTTCCACCGCGGCGACTACGCCATCGGCGTGCGCCACGAGGTGGTCAACGTGAGCGACCAGCCGCGCGACGCCCAGCTCTACATGCAGCTGCTGCGCCATGGCACGGTGGCCGCCGGCACGATGTTCGGCACCAACACCTTCACCGGTCCGGCCGCGTACACCAACGAGAAGAAGTTCCACAAGCTCGACTTCAAGGACATCGCCAAGGGCAAGATCGAACCGCCCCCGCCGGCCAACGACGGCTGGATCGCGATGGTGCAGCACTACTTCGCGTCGGCCTGGCTGCTCAAGGGCGATCCGGCCAGCGAACAGCTGCGCCGCGAATTCCGCGTGAAGGACCTGGGCGACAACCTCTTCACCGTCGCCATGGTGGCCACGCTGCCGAAGATCGCGCCGGGCGCCACGCAGGTCGTGAACAGCGCGCTGTTCGCCGGCCCCGAAGAAGAAAAGAAGCTCGAAGCCATCGCCCCGGGCCTGGACCTGGTGAAGGACTACGGCATCTTCGCGATCATCTCCAAGCCGCTGTATTGGCTGCTCACGCAACTGCACGGCATCCTGGGCAACTGGGGCTGGGCGATCGTTGCGCTCGTGGTGCTGCTGAAGGCGGCCTTCTACTGGCTCAACGCCAAGGCCTACGCCAGCATGGCCAAGATGAAGGCCATCAATCCGAAGATCATGGAAATGCGCGAGCGGCTGAAGGACAAGCCGCAAGAGATGCAGCAGGAAATGATGCGGATCTACAAGACCGAGAAGGTCAATCCGATGGGCGGCTGCTTCCCCATCGTGATCCAGATCCCGGTGTTCATCGCGCTGTACTGGGTGCTGCTGTCGTCGGTTGAAATGCGCCACGCCCCGTGGATCGGCTGGATTACCGACCTGTCGGCGCCGGACCCCTGGTACATCCTGCCGATCGTGATGACGGCCACCTCGCTGTTCCAGACCTGGCTCAACCCGACGCCGCCCGATCCGATGCAGGCCAAGCTGATGTGGATCATGCCGCTCGCGTTCAGCGTGATGTTCATCTTCTTCCCGGCCGGCCTGGTGCTGTACTGGATCACCAACAACGTGCTGTCGATCGCGCAGCAGTGGTTCATCAACAAGCGGCTGGGCGTGCTGGGCACCAAGTAGCCGGCCCGCGTTCCGAGCCATCCCCGAAGGGCCGCGTCAGCGGCCCTTTTTGCTGAAAGAATCCGCACCATGCTCGCCCGCACCACCGATCCCATCGTCGCCATTGCCACCGCCTCGGGGCGCGGAGCGGTGGGCATCGTGCGGGTGTCGGGCGCCCGGCTCGCGCCGCTGGTCGACGCGCTCTGCGGCCGGCCGCTGAAGCCGCGCGAAGCCACCTACCTTCCCTTCCGCGATGCGGCCGGCGAACCGGTCGACCACGGCCTGGCCATCCACTTTCCCTCGCCCCATTCGTTCACGGGCGAAGACGTGCTCGAACTGCAGGCCCATGGCGGAACGGTCGTGCTGCAGCTGCTGCTGGCGCGCTGCCTGGAGGCCGCTGCCGAGGCCGATCCGGTCACCGGGCGGCCGCGCCTGCCCGGCCTGCGCGTGGCCGAGCCGGGCGAGTTCAGCCAGCGCGCCTTTCTCAACGGCAAGATCGACCTCGCCCAGGCCGAAGCCATTGCCGACCTGATCGACGCCAGCACCGAGGCGGCCGCGCGCAGCGCGGGGCGTTCGCTGTCGGGCGCCTTTTCGCGCGAGATCCACGCGCTGCGCGATGCGCTGATCCACCTGCGCATGCTGGTGGAAGCGACGCTCGACTTTCCGGAAGAGGAAATCGACTTTCTCCAAAAGGCCGATGCGGCCGGGCAGCTGGCGAAGCTGCAGGCGCAGCTCGCGGCCGTGCAGCAGCGCGCAAGACAAGGCGCGCTGCTGCGCGAAGGCATCAAGGTGGTCATTGCGGGCCAGCCCAATGCGGGCAAGAGCTCGCTGCTCAACGCGCTGGCGGGCGCCGAGCTGGCCATCGTGAGCGCGGTGGCGGGCACGACGCGCGACGTGGTGTCCGAGACCATCCAGATCCACGGGGTGCCGCTGCATGTGGTGGACACGGCCGGCCTGCGCGAAAGCAGCGACGAGGTCGAACAGATCGGCGTGGCCCGCGCCTGGGGCCAGATCGAGGGCGCCGATGCCGTGCTGTTCCTGCACGACCTGACGCGTGCCGGCCAGCCCGACTACGCAGCCGCCGACGCCGAGATCCTGCGCGGGCTGCAACAGAAGCTGCCCGCGAGCGCGCCGGTGCTCGATGTCTGGAACAAGCAGGATGCAGCGCCAGTGCCGGATACGGCGGGCGCGGCCCAAGGCATCGCCCTGTCCGCCAAGACCGGCCTCGGCATCGAGGCGCTGCGCGAACAGCTGCTGGCCATGGCCGGCTGGCAGGCGGTGCCCGAGGGCGTCTACCTGGCGCGGGCGCGCCATGTGCAGGCGCTGGGCCAGGTCGAGATCCACTTGGCGCTGGCCGCGGACCATCTGGCGGCGCAGGCGCAACTGCTCGACCTGCTGGCCGAGGAGTTGCGCCTCGCGCAGAACGCACTGAATGAAATCACCGGCGAGTTCGGCGCCGACGACCTGCTCGGGGTCATCTTTTCTCGCTTCTGTATCGGCAAATAGAGACAGCCCGTCCGAAAAACGTAAAGAGTTGTAGTCGAAAACCGCGCCCTTCGCGGATACTCCGGCACAGATGCGGGGGTTGAGAAAAGCATGTCCATCCAGAACCTGAGCCGCGCCATCGCGGACAACAGCAGCAACGACGCCTTCGCGTTGACGCTCAACGTACAGCAGTGGGAAACGCTGGCGGGCTACCTGCAGCCCATCGATACCGGCGTTGGCGACGTTCTGATCGAGCAGGGCACGCACGACCGATCGGTGTATTTCCTCGAGAGCGGCGCGATCAGCGTGCACCGCGTGAGCAGCAAGGAACAGATGAAACTGGCCGTGCTCATGCCCGGATCGGTGGTGGGCGAGGGCTCCTTCTTCTCGCGCCAGCCGCACTCCGCCAACGTGGTGGTCACCGGCGCGGGCCGCGTGTGGCGCCTCACGGCAATCCGCTTCGCGGAAATGTCGAACCGGCAGCCCAACCTGGCCCTGGAGATCGCGATGGGGCTCGGCGCGGTGATCGCCAAACGCATGGCTCACCGGTCCAAGCGCGTTGCGGTGACCTGAGCGCCGGCCTGCCGCTTCGCGCCTCGAATTCGGCCTCGACGGCTCTTCGCCGCCAGTTTTTCTGAAATCGTTTTCTCCTAGAAGTCCGTCGTCATGGCCTTGATCTGTCCGGTGTGCAGCGCGGAGAACCGCGCGGGCGCCAATTTCTGCCGCGGCTGCGGCGGCAAGCTGGCGCCTGCGGCACCCGCGCCGATGGCGCCGCTTACGGCCCCCGGCAGCAGATCGGAGCGCGAGTGGGCCGCCACGGCACCCGCGCAACTGCGCGCGCCCACCATTCCGGGCGGGCTGTTCGAAACCGGCGCCTACGCGGCTTCCGCTGCTTCTTCCGCGAGCGCGAGCCTGCCGAACGAGGACAAGACCGTCATCATTGCGCCGGGGTCTTCCGAGCGGCTGCCTTCGCGGCCGCGGGAGGGGCGTGCGAGGAAGAAGTCCTCTTCTTCTTCTTCTTCCGGGAGCAGGACGCGGCGGTCCGCCGGCGCCGAGGCGCAGAAGAAGCCTTCGCGCTCCCGAGGCATGTGGCTGTGGGGGGCGCTGCTGGCGGTGGGCTTGCTCATGATCACCGCCGGCTGGTACGGCTACGGAACCGGCAAGCCGTCCGAAGAGACTCCTCCGGCCGCGGTGGCTCCCATGCCGGCCCCTGCGCCCGCCTTGCTGCCCGAGCCGGCCGCAGCCGCGCCGGAGGCACCTGCCGCCGAGATGCCCGCCGCGGACGCGGCGGCATCGGCTTCGGCGATGGACGCGCCGGCCGCTGCCAATCCCAAGCCGCCGGCCGCCGCGGCCAAGCCGCGCAAGCCCGCTCCGGCGGCACCTTCGCAGTCTGGCGCGACCGAACCCGCACCGGCTCCCGTCGCTGCGGCACCTTCGTCCCCGGCAGCGACGGCGCCTGCCGATCCGTTGGCCCTCTGCGGCGACCGGAACTTCATCGCGAAGGCCCAATGCATGGCTGCGCAGTGCCTCAAGCCCGAACACAAGCCGCATGCGCAGTGCGAAGCCGTACGCCGGCAGCAGCGCCTCGAGGAAGAAAAGCGCAATCCCACCCTGGTGAACTGAGCGTACGCGCTCCGGCGCACCGGCTCAGCCTTTTTGCAGCCGCTCGATGGCCACGGCCAGGGCGGCGGGCTTGCCGCACAGCACGAGCGTGTCGCCGTCGGTCAGCACCGTGTCGCCGGTGAACACCTGGTTCTGGCCGTCGTGGCGGCGCAGGCTGGCGACGCGCACGCCCAGGCTGTCGAGCGCCAGCCGCGCCAGGTTCTGGCCGACGGCGCGGGCGCCGGGCGTGAGCGTGAAGGTGTTGAGCCGCTCGTGGTCGAGCTCGTCGGCGTTGTCGTCGTCCGCGCCGTGGAAGTAGCCGCGCAGCAGGTTGTAGCGCGCGTCGCGCTGGTCCTGCACCACGCGGATCACGCGCCGCATCGGCACGCCGACCAGCGCCAGCGCATGGCTGGCGAGCATCAGCGAGCCCTCGATCGCCTCGGGCACCACCTCGGTCGCACCGGCCGCCTGCAGCTTCTCGAGGTCGAGGTCGTCCTGCGTGCGCACGATCACAGGCACCTGCGGCGCGTGGGAGCGGATATTGGCCAGCACCTTCATGGCGCCCGGCACGTCGAGATAGGTCACGACCACGGCGCTGGCGCGCGCCAGGCCGGCCGCCATCAGTGCCTGCAGCCGGGCCGCGTCGCCGAACACCACCGAATCGCCCGCCGCTGCGGCCTGCCGCACGCGGTCGGGGTCGAGGTCCAGCGCCATGTAGGGAATGCCTTCGCGCTCGAGGATGCGCGCCAGGTTCTGGCCGCAGCGCCCGTAGCCGCAGATGATCACGTGCCGGGCGGTGTTGATGGTCTTGCGCGCGATCGTGGTCATCTGCAGCGATTGCTGCAGCCAGTCGCTCGCCACCAGCTTGCGCACGATGGCGTTGGTGTACATCACGATGAAGGGCGTGGCGAGCATCGACAGCACCATCGACGCCAGGACCGGGTTGGCCAGCCACGGCGGCAGGAGGCTGCGCTCCTGCGCCAGCGCCAGCAGCACGAAGCCGAATTCGCCGGCCTGCGCCAGGTAGAGGCCGGTGCGCAGCGAGACGCCCGCGGTGGCGCCCAGCACCCGCGCCAGCACCGTCACCAGTGCCAGCTTGAAGGCCAGCGGCAGCACCAGCAGCACAGCCACCAGCGCCCAGCGCTCCACCACGATGTGCCAGTCCAGCGACATGCCCACCGTGATGAAGAACAGGCCCAGCAGCACGTCGTGGAACGGGCGGATGTCGGTTTCGACCTGGTGCTTGTATTCGGTCTCCGACACCAGCATGCCGGCGATGAAGGCGCCCAGCGCGAGGCTCAGGCCGGCCAGCTCGGTGAGCCAGGCCAGGCCGAGCGTCACCAGCAGCACGTTCAGGATGAAGAGCTCCTCGCTGCGCCGCCGCGCGACGAGCGTGAGCCACCAGCGCATGATGCGCGGACCGCCGTAGAGCAGCACGCCGATCAGCAGGGTGGCCTTCACCAGCGCCAGGCCGATGGCCTTGGCCAGCGCCTCGGGCGGTGCGCCGAGCGCGGGAATCAGCACCAGCAGCGGCACCACCGCCAGGTCCTGGAACAGCAGCACGCCCATCACGCGCTTGCCGTGCTCGCTTTCGAGTTCGAGACGCTCGGCCATCAGCTTCACGACGATCGCGGTGCTGCTCATCGTGAGTGCGCCCGACAGCGCCAGCGCCGTCTGCCATCCGAGCCGCCAGGCCGGCGGGAGCTGCGAGGCGATGAGCAGCGCCCCGGCGGTGGCAATGGCCATGGTCAGCAGCACCTGCAGCAGGCCCAGGCCGAACACGTGCTTGCGCATGGCGCGCAGCTTGGGCAGGCTGAACTCCAGCCCGATCACGAACATCAGGAACACCACGCCGAACTCGCCGAGGTGGCGGATGGCTTCGGAGTTCTGCGCCAATGCCAGCGCATGCGGCCCGATCAGCACGCCGGCCGACAGATAGCCCAGCATCGGCGGCAGTTTCAGCGAGCGGCAGACCACCACGCCGAGCACTGCGGCCAGCAAATACATCAGCGTGAGATCGAACGAGGACATGGCCGGATGCTAGAGCAATGTCCATGCCCCGAACGTGCGGCTTGTATCGAGCGGCGGCGCGCGCCGGCCGGCCCGTAAAATCCGCCGATGAGTTCAGCTCCCCTGCCCCCCGTGGTCGACGCCGACGCAATCCTGGCGCGGGCGCGCGCCACCTTCGACATCGAGTCCGATGCCGTGCTCGGCCTCAAGTCGCGCGTGGGTCCGAGTTTCGTCGACGCCGTGCGCAAGATCCTGGACGTGCGCGGACGCGTGGTCGTCATGGGCATGGGCAAGAGCGGCCATGTCGGCCGCAAGATTGCGGCGACCCTGGCCTCCACCGGCACGCCGGCCATGTTCGTCCACCCGGCCGAAGCGAGCCACGGCGACCTCGGCATGATCAAGCCGGTCGACCTGGTGCTGGCCATCTCCAACAGCGGCGAGGTCGACGAACTCACCGTGATCCTGCCGGTGGTCAAGCGCCAGGGCGTGCCGCTCATTGCCATGACCGGCCGCACCGACTCCACCCTCGCGCGCCACGCCGACATCGTGATCGACGCCGGCGTGGCCAAGGAGGCCTGCCCGCTCAACCTCGCCCCCACCGCGAGCACCACCGCCCAGATGGCCATGGGCGACGCGCTGGCGGTGGCGCTGCTCGACGCGCGCGGCTTCGGCTCCGAAGACTTCGCGCGCTCGCACCCCGGCGGCGCGCTCGGCCGCAAGCTGCTCACGCACGTGAGCGACGTGATGCGCTCGGGCGACGAGGTGCCGCGCGTGGCGCCCACCGCAACGCTCAGCGAGCTGATGCGCGAGATGAGCTCCAAGGGCCTGGGCGCCACCGCCGTGGTCGATGCGCAAGGCCGTGCCATCGGCATCTTCACCGACGGCGACCTGCGCCGCCAGGTGGAGACCGGCGGCGACCTGCGCGGCCTCACCGCCGCCGACGTGATGCACCCCGGCCCGCGCACGCTGCGCGCCGAGGCGCTGGCGGTCGAGGCGGCCGAGCTGATGGAAGAACACCGCATTACCAGCGTGCTCATCGTCGACCCCCAGGGGCTCCTGATCGGCGCGCTCAGCATCAACGACCTGATGCGCGCGAAGGTCATCTGATGCCGCTCGACTTCCAGGCCGAAACCTTGCTCGCCGCGCAGGACGTGCGCATCGCGTTCTTCGACATCGATGGCGTGCTGACCGACGGCGGCGTGTATTTCACCGAGCACGGCGAAACCCTCAAGCGCTTCAGCATCCTGGACGGCTACGGCCTCAAGCTGCTGCGCCTGGCGGGTATCACGCCCGCGGTGATCACCGGCCGCGACTCCAAGCCGCTGCGCGTGCGGCTCGAAGCGCTGGGCATCCAGCACGTGCGCTACGGCACCGAAGACAAGCTGCCCGCGGCCCAGGCCATGCTCGAGGAGCTCGGCTTCAGCTGGCTGCAGGCCGCGGCCATCGGCGACGACTGGCCCGACCTGCCCGTGCTGGCGCGCGTCGGCTTCGCGGCCGCGCCCGCCAATGCGCATGTCGAAGTGCGCGACGCGGTCAACTACGTCACCCGCGCACGCGGCGGAGAAGGCGCGGCGCGCGAGTTCTGCGATCTGCTGCTGACGGCCTGCGGCCAATACCGCCGCCTGCTCGACGCCGCCCGGGGTCCCAGGCAATGAAGCGTGCCTGGAACCTGCTGCGCGACGTGCTCGACCGCGCCACGATCTACCTGCCCATCATTCTCACGGCGGCCGTTGCGCTCGGCACCTACTGGCTGGTGCGCAACGCGCCCAAGCTGCTCGCACCCACGGCCAAGGCCGCGCCCACGCACGAGCCCGACTATTTCATGCGCGGCTTCGTGATCAAGAACTTCCTGCCCAACGGCGACCTGCGCAGCGAACTCCATGGCAAGGAAGGCCGGCACTACCCCGACACCGACACCGTCGAGGTCGACGACGTGCGCATGCGCTCGGTTTCGCCGCAGGGCTTCACGACCCACGCCACCGCCAATCGCGGCATCTCCAATTCCGACGGCAGCGAGATCCAGCTCTTCGGCAACGCCATCGTCATCCGCGATCCGGTGGTGGGGCCCAACGGCAAGTCCACGCCGCGGCTGGAGTTCCGCGGCGATTTCCTGCACGCCTTTCTCGACACCGAACGCGTGACCTCGAACAAGCCGGTCACGCTCATCCGCGGCGCCGACCAGTTCACCGCCGAAAACCTCGACTACGACAACCTGAGCGGCGTTGCCAACCTGACCGGCCGGGTGCGCGGCGTCCTGATTCCCTCGGCGGCCGGCAAGCCGCGCTGAACCCGCGCATGAGCCCCTCCCCGCTTGTCTTCATCACCGGCGCATCGAGCGGCATCGGCCAGGCCCTGGCCGCCAGCTTCTACGAGGCGGGCTACCGCCTCGCGCTGGTGGCGCGGCGCACCGCGGAAATCGAATCCTGGGCCGGTGAGCGCCAGCTGGACCCCGCCCGCTACCAGGTCTATGGCGCCGACGTGGCGCAAACCGACAGCATCGTGGCCGCGGGCGCCGCCTGCATCGAACGCCAGGGCCTGCCCGACGTGGTGATTGCAAACGCCGGCATCAGCGTGGGCATCGACACGGCACAGCGCGAGGACATCGAGGTGATGGCCCGGACCTTCGCCACCAACAACGTGGGCCTGATGGCCACCTTCCATCCCTTCGTGGCGGCGATGAGGCAGCGCGGCAGCGGCCGGCTGGTCGGCATCGCGAGCGTCGCGGCCATTCGCGGGCTGCCGGGGCACGGCGCCTATTGCGCCAGCAAGGCGGGCGTGGTCGCGTACTGCGAGAGCCTGCGCGGCGAACTGCACAACAGCGGCGTCAAGGTCGTCACGCTGTGCCCCGGCTACATCGACACGCCGCTGACCCAGGGCAACCGCTACGGCATGCCCTTTCTCATGAAGGCCCGGGACTTTGCCGACCAAGCACTGCGCGCCATCGAGGCCGGCACCAGCTACCGCGTGATTCCCTGGCAGATGGGCGTGGTCGCCAAGCTGATGCGCATGCTGCCGAACGCGCTGCTCGACCGCGCCGTGCAGGGCCGCGCCCGCAAGAAGCGCAGCGGCGAAAGCTGATGAATTCACCGGGGCGGCGGCCCCAATGAAAAAGGCTCCCTGAGGAGCCCTTTTTACTTGTGCGTGCCTGGCCGCAGCGCTCAGTAGCCGCTGTTGCCGCCACCACCGTAGCCGCCGCCGCCGCCGGAGCGGCCACCGCCGCCACCGCCACGGGGGCCGGCGCCATAGGGGCTGCGGAAGCCGCCATCGCCACCACCACCGCCGCCGGAGCGGCCACCACCACCGCCGCCATAGCCGCCGCCACCGCCGGAGCGGCCACCGCCGCCACCACCGTAGCCGCCACCACCGCCGCCGTAGCCACCGCCACCACCGCCGCCATAACCACCACCGCCGCCGCCGTAGCCGCCGCCACCGCTGCGCGGGGGGCGTGCTTCCATGGGACGTGCTTCATTGACGACGACGCTGCGGCCGCCGAGCGGCTGGCCGTTCATGCCATTGATGGCTGCTTGCGCTTCCGCGTCACTGCCCATCTCGACGAAGCCGAAGCCCTTCGAGCGGCCCGTGTCGCGTTCCATCATGACCTTGGCGCTGGTCACCGCGCCGAATTGTCCGAAAGCCTGTTCGAGATCACTGTCGCGCACCGAGTAAGGCAGGTTGCCGACATACAGTTTGTTGCCCATCAAGGGACTCCTATAAACACATAGCAAGAAAAGCGATGGAGTCCCGAAAGCATCACTCAAACGAGAGCCGTCGAGTCGCGCGAAACTGACCGATCACCGAACTTCCTCCCCGGCAAAATGAAGAGGGAGGCTCGTGCATTATGGGTGAAATACGTGAAATGCAAGCAGTAATTTGCTGCATCCTGTAGGGCCTCGAAAAATTTAGGGAAAGCTAGCGCACGCTTACAAACCCAGCCGTTGGCTGCGGCGCAGCAGGTAGAATCCGACCCGTCATTGGGGAGTAGCCGCCTTCCATCGCGAGAAGGGCCCGCGTCAACAGACTTGTCCTGCCCCACACAGGACATGGCGCGTGCAGTGGACACACCTGGCGAGACCTTTGACCGTGCAACTTCGGGAATATGGCCGAAGGTGTTGCACGGTCAATTGCGTCCTTCGGCCCAAGGAACCCCTCTCTTTCATGGAAGCTTTTCTCGTTGCAACCGGCGTGGTTGCGCTCGCCGAAATGGGCGACAAGACCCAACTGCTGGCTCTTCTGCTTGCGGCGCGTTTCAGGAAACCCTGGCCGATCGTGCTCGGGATCTTCGCGGCCACCATCGTCAACCACGCACTGGCCGGCGCGGTCGGCAACTGGATCACCCACTGGCTCGGGCCCGACGTGCTGCGCTGGATCCTGGGCGGCTCGTTCATCGCCATGGCGGCGTGGATGCTGATCCCCGACAAGCTCGACGAGGACGACGCCCCCGCGGCCACCCACCACGGGGTCTTCGTCACCACGCTGGTCGCGTTCTTCCTGGCCGAAATGGGCGACAAGACCCAGATCGCGACCGTCATGCTGGCCGCGCGCTTCACGCAGGAGTATTTCTGGGTGGTCGCCGGCACGACGCTCGGCATGATGCTGGCCAACGCGCCGGTGGTGTGGCTCGGCGAGAAGATCGTGCGGCGCGTGCCCATCAAGCTGGTGCACGGCGTCTCGGCCGCGATCTTCCTCGTGCTCGGCCTCGTGATGATCGTCGGCTGGTAGCGCGGCGGGGCGATATACTGCCGGCTGCGCCGATTTGCTTCAGCTTGCGGGCGCTTAATAAATTCAGCTAAAGACAGTCAAGTTGGCGAACAAGCAACCCGGCTCGTTTTTGGCGAGGCCGGGTTTTTTCATTGATGTCGTCACCTCCCTTGGTCGTCACTCCGCAGTCGATGCAGTTCGAGGGCCCGCTGGCCCTGCGCAGCGGCGCGTCGCTCGGCAGCTACACGCTCGCCTACGAAACCTACGGCACCCTGAACGCCGAGCGCAGCAACGCGGTGCTGGTCTGCCATGCGCTCAATGCCTCGCACCACGTGGCCGGCACCTACGAAGGCCAGGCGCGGTCCGAAGGCTGGTGGGACAACATGGTGGGCCCGGGCAAGCCGGTCGACACCGACCGCTTCTTCGTGATCGGCGTGAACAACCTCGGCTCCTGTTTCGGCTCCACCGGCCCGATGCATGTCAACCCTGCCACCGGCCGCGTCTATGGCGCGGATTTTCCGGTGGTCACGGTCGAAGACTGGGTCGATGCGCAGGCCGCGCTGCTCGACGCGCTCGGCATCCGCACGCTCGCGGCGGTGATGGGCGGCAGCTTGGGCGGCATGCAGGCGCTGTCGTGGACGCTGCAGTACCCCGATCGCGTGCGGCATGCCGTGGTGGTGGCCAGCGCGCCCAACCTCACGGCCGAGAACATCGCCTTCAACGAAGTGGCGCGCCGCGCCATCGTCACCGACCCCGACTTCCACGGCGGCCACTTCTACGAGCACGGCGTGATCCCCAAGCGCGGCCTGCGCATCGCGCGGATGATCGGCCACATCACCTACCTGAGCGACGACGTCATGAACGCCAAGTTCGGCCGCATCCTGCGCAGCGCGGTCGAGGGCGAGGCGGCGGCGCTCGACTACCGCTACTCCACGCAGGAGATCGAATTCCAGATCGAGAGCTACCTGCGCTACCAGGGCGACAAGTTCAGCGAATACTTCGACGCCAACACCTACCTCCTGATCACGCGCGCGCTCGACTACTTCGACCCCGCGCGTTCGCATGGCGGCAACCTCAGCGCGGCATTCGCGGGCGCCACCGCCAAGTTCCTCCTCGTGAGCTTCAAGACCGACTGGCGCTTCTCGCCCGCGCGCAGCCGCGAACTGGTGAAGGCGCTGCTCGACAACCGCCGCAACGTGAGCTACGCCGAAATCGACGCACCGCACGGGCACGACGCCTTCCTGCTCGACGACGTGCGCTACATGGGCGTGGTGCGTTCCTACTTCGAGCGCGTGGCGCACGAGGTGCTGGCCGAAGGGAGTGCATCGTGAGCGACATCGAGACCCAGCGGCTCATCGCCAACCTCGTGCCCGAGGGCGCGCGCGTGCTCGACCTCGGCTGCGGCGACGGCGCGCTGCTCGACCTGCTGCAGCGCGAGCGCGGCTGCAGCGGCTACGGCGTGGAAATTGCCGACGGCAACGTGCTGCAGTGCATCCGCCGCGGCGTCGACGTGATCCAGCTGAACCTCGACGAAGGCCTGGCGATGTTCGACGACGCCTCGTTCGACGTGGTGCTGCAGATCGACACGCTGCAGCATCTGCGAAACGCCGAGATCATGCTGCGCGAAACCGCGCGCGTGGGCCGCATCGGCATCGTGGCCTTTCCCAACTTCGCGCACTGGCCCAACCGCATCAGCATTGCGCGCGGCCGCATGCCGGTGACGCGCCGCCTGCCCTACCAGTGGTACGACACGCCCAACATCCGGGTCGGCACCTTCAAGGATTTCGAGGTGCTGGCGCAGAAGAACAGCCTGCGCGTGCTCGATGCCTTCGGCGTGCAGGAAGGCCGCAGCGTGCGCTGGCTGCCCAATGCACGCGCGGGCACGGCCGTGTTCAAGTTCGAGCGGGAGCGCTGAGCGCTTCCGCGCCCCGACTGAAAACGGCAGCTCCATGAGCTTCACGCTTGCGCAACCGGTACACAGCGAACTGCTGGTCAAGAAGAGCCGCTTCATCGGCTGCGTGCAGCCGGTGGCCGACCGGGCCGCGGCCCTGGCCGTGGTGGCATCCCTTCGCGCCGAGCACCCCGCCGCCGCGCATGTCTGCTGGGCACTGATGGCGGGTGGCCAGTCGGCCGCCAACGACGACGGCGAGCCGGGCGGCACGGCCGGGCGCCCCATGCTCGAGGTGCTGCGGCACCAGCAGCTCGAAGGCGTGCTTGCCACGGTGGTGCGGTACTTCGGCGGCATCAAGCTGGGCGCGGGCGGACTCGTGCGGGCCTACACCGACGCGGTGGCGCAGGCCTGCCTCGGGGCCACGCTGGTGCCGCTGGTGCGCCAGCGGCTGCTGCAATGCGCCGTGCCCTATGCGCTCGAAGGACTGGTGCGGCGCGAGATCGCTGCCGTGGCCGGCGCCTCGCTGGTCGATGTGCGGCACGGCGATGCGGTGGACTTCACATTCACGCTGCCCGAACCCGACGCGAATGCCTTCATCGCCCGCCTCGACGATGCTGCGCAAGGGCGCGCCGTCTGGCCGCAGGCGTGAGCCGGCGCACCGGTGCGGCCACGGCCGAGGGCGGTGTCATCGCCAGCACGCCCCGCGATGCGAGCGCTACGGGCCCTGCCATGTCGTCGTCGGGCCCGCGCCGGGCCATCTCGGCCGTCACGATGCCGGTCGGCACCGCGAGCACGCCCCAGCCCAGCAGCATCATCACCGAGGCAATCGCGCGGCCGAGATCCGTCTTCGGCACGAGGTCGCCGAAGCCCACCGTGGCCATGGTCGAGATGGCCCAGTAGATCGCCACCGGAATGCTCGTGAAGCCGTGCTGCGGGCCTTCCACCACGTACATCAGCGTGCCCATCACCAGCACCACCAGCATCACGAAGCCCACGAACACCGTGATCTTCCGCCGGCTCGCGGCCACGGCCGAGACCAGTGCGCGGTATTCCACCGAATAGCGCGACAGCTTGAAGATGCGGAACACGCGCAAAAGCCGCAGGACGCGCACGTCGATCAGGTAGGCGAGCTCGGGCGCGAGCGCCACCAGGAAGGTCGGCAGCAGCGCGAGCAGGTCGATCACGCCATAGAAGCTCAGCGCGTAGCGCAGCGGCTTGTTCACGCAGGCGAGCCGCGCGATGTATTCGAGCGTGAACAAAATGGTGAACACCCATTCGAGCAGGTTGAACACGGGCCGCCATTGCTCGCGGATCGGCTGCACGCTGTCGAGGATCACCACCAGCACGCTGGCCACGATCACGGCGATCAAGGCGAGGTCGAACAGCAGGCCAGCACGCGTGTCGGCCTCGAAGATCACCGTGAACAGCTGGCGCCGCCAGCCGCTCGCAGGTTTGTCGAAGCGCGAATCGATGGTCGAGGAGATCGCGAGGGTCCGGGCGGCGGGTGCAGTGTTCGATCGGGTCATCTTTTCGGTGGCCGGGGCACGGGGAAGCGGCATTGGCGGCGTGCTGCGGGACTTATTCGGTTACGTTTATTGCGCAATGAAGTGCCGCAGGCCGCGAGCGGGTTCTTACGATAGCCGTTTTGTTGAGGAGCTCCCCATTGGCCACACAGTCCCCCTTTTTCGGCAAGCGTGATCGTGACACCGACTCGTTGACCTCTCGTCCCGCGCCGTTGGTGGGCTCGGGCACCAATCTCTCGGGCTCGCCCGTCAATCCTTCGTCGCTGACCGCGCAGCAAGGGGGCCTCTCTGCAGCGACCGCGCCGGCCAAGGAAGGCGGCAGCAAGCTCACCGTCGGCCCCAACATCAAGCTCAAGGGCGTCGAGATCACCGATTGCGACACGCTCGTGGTCGAAGGCCTGGTCGAAGCGACCATGGACTCGCGCCTGATGCAGATCGCCGAACAGGGCGAGTTCAAGGGCTCGGCCGAGATCGACATCGCCGAGATCCGCGGCGTGTTCGACGGCAACCTCACGGTGCGCGAAAAGCTCGTGATCCACTCGACCGGCAAGGTCACCGGCAAGATCCGCTACGGCAAGATCGTGATCGAGGAAGGCGGCCAGCTGTCCGGCGAAATCAGCTTCGGCGCCAAGCCGTCGCTGCAAGCCGCAGCCTGACCGATCAGGCCTTTCGGCTCAGGCCGCCTCTTCAGGCGGCTTCCAACCCAGGCGCTCCAGCAAGGCACCGGCCGCGGCCGGTGCTTTCTCTTTGGCGCCGTTGATGAAGTAGACGAACACGTCGCGCTTCCTGGGTGCTTCGGCCCATTGCCGCGCGCGCTCGGCCCAGGCGTCGAGCGCCTTCGGCGCATAGCCGGTCTTGAGCTTGGCGTCGGCCATCATGAGCCGCGCATAGGCGAAGTCGCCTTCGGGCTCCTCGAACGAAGGAAACTTGTCCGCGTCGGTGAACACGGTCGAGACCTTGTGCTTCTTCGCGAGCGCCTGGTAGCCGGGCGTGATGAAGCTCGGGTGCCGCACGTCCATCACGTGGCGCAGCGCGCGGCTGCCTTCCTTTTTGGGCAGCAGCTCGAGAAAGGCCTCGAAATCTTCCGCATCGAAGGGCTTCGTGGGCATGAACTGCCACACGATCGGGCCGAGCTTGTCGCCGAGTTCGCTCACGCCGCTGTCGATGAAGCGCTTGATCGAATCGCCCGCGGTGGCCAGCACCTTGCGGTTGGTGGCAAAGCGCGAGGCCTTCATCGAGAACATGAAGTCTTCCGGCACCTCGTCGTGCCATTTGCGGAAGGTCTCGGGCTTGAAGGTGCTGTAGTAGGTGCCATTGATCTCGATGGCGCTCACCTGGCGGCTCGCATAGCGCAGCTCCTTCGCCTGCGCGAGCCCCTTGGGATAGAAATTGTCGCGCCAGGGCTCGTAGGTCCAGCCGCCGATGCCCACCTTGATCCGAGTCGATGCTGCCTTGCTCACATTGCGCTCCGGGTTGAGATCGCCGCACTCTACGCGCGCTCGCCCAAGGGCGCAAAATGCGTTTTTTTCCTTCCCCGCGGAGAACCCGATGAACGCCCCCCTGCACCGCGAAATGCCCACCGGCCTGCTCGATGCCGAGCGTGCCCTGTCCGACGTCACCGCCCAGTGGGATGGCGACATCCTCAAGCAACTCACTGACTACATCGCCATTCCCGCCAAGTCGCCCGGCTTCGACAAGGACTGGTCGGCCCACGGCTACCTTGAAACCGTGCTGCGCAATGCGGCGGCCTGGGTCGAGGCGCAGAAGGTCGAGGGGCTGAAGCTCGAGATCGTGCGCCTCGAAGGCCGCACGCCGGTGCTGTTCTTCGAAGTGCCGGCCACCGGCACCGACATGGGCGAGACCGTGCTGATGTACGGCCACCTCGACAAGCAACCCGAATTCACCGGCTGGCGCAACGACCTCGGCCCCTGGACGCCCAAGTACGAGAACGGCCTGCTCTACGGCCGCGGCGGCGCCGACGACGGCTATGCGGTCTACGCCAGCATCGCCGCGCTGCAGGCGCTCAAGAACCAGGGCGCGGCGCATCCGCGCATCGTCGGGCTGATCGAGACCTGCGAGGAAAGCGGCTCCTACGACCTGCTGCCGTATGTCGACGCATTGCGTCCGCGGCTGGGCAATGTCGAACTGGTGATCTGCCTCGACTCCGGCGCCGGCAACTACGACCAGCTGTGGCTCACCACCTCGCTGCGCGGCATGGCCAGCGGCACGCTCAAGGTCGAGGTGCTGACCGAAGGCATCCACTCGGGCGATGCGTCGGGCCTCGTGCCCTCGAGCTTCCGCATCATGCGGCAGGTGCTCGACCGCCTCGAGGACAGCGCCACCGGCCGCCTGCTGCCTGCGAGCTTCCACTGCGAAGTGCCGGCCGACCGCCTGGCGCAGGCCAGAGCCACCGCGGCGATCCTGGGCGACGAGGTCTACAAGCGCTTTCCGTGGGCGCACTACGACTGCGGCGGCTCGACCGTGTTCGCGCTGCCGACCACCACCGATCCGGTCGAGGCGCTGCTCAACCGCACCTGGAAGCCCACGCTCTCGGTGACCGGCGCCGAGGGTTTTCCGGCGCTGAAGGACGCGGGCAACGTGCTGCGCCCCTACACCGCGTTCAAGCTGTCGCTGCGCCTGCCGCCGCTGGTCGATGCGGCCGAAGCGGTGCAGCAGCTGAAGACGCTGCTCGAGGACAACGCGCCCTACCAGGCACGCGTGACCTTCGAAAGCGGCGGCGGCGCCACCGGCTGGAATGCGCCGACGATCACGCCGTGGTTCGAGGATGCCCTCAACAAGGCCTCGCGGGCGCATTTCGGCGCATCCTGCGGCTACATCGGCCAGGGCGGCACCATTCCGCTGATGAACATGCTGAGCGCCGGCTTCCCCAAGGCGCAGATGATGGTCTGCGGCGTGCTGGGTCCGAAGAGCAATGCCCATGGCCCCAATGAATTCCTGCACGTGCCCTACGCCAAGAAGCTCACGGCTGCGGTGGCCGAGGTGATTGCGGCGCTGCCGGCCGCGCACCGCGCCGCGGCTGCGGAGCCGGCGGCCGCTTGAGCCCGGCGGCGGCGCAGCTGCTGCCTTTGCCGCAGCGGGTTTCGCTGCCCACGCCGGACGGCGAAACACTGCTGCTGCGCCGCCTTCCGGCGGCCGGCGCATCGCGCGGCGTCGTCGTGCTGGTGCATGGGCTCGGCGAGCATGCCGGGCGCTATCACCCACTTGCGGCGCGCCTGCACGCATGGGGCTTCGCAGTGTGGGCCCATGACCATCATGGCCACGGCGGATCGTCCGGTGCGCGCGGCGCGCTGCCCGGCGAACTGCGGCTGGTCGAAGACCTCGCGCTGGTCATCGACGATGCGCGGCGCGAGAACCCCGGCTTGCCGCTGCTGCTGCTGGGCCACAGCCTGGGCGGGCTGGTCGCGGCCAGCCTGGTGGCGCGCGGTGTGCGGCCGGTCGACGGGCTGGTGCTGTCCTCGCCAGGGCTCGACCCGGGCCTGAACTGGTTCCAGAAGGCGCTGCTCGCGGTGCTGCCGCGCATTGCGCCCGGGCTGCGCGTCGGCAACGGCCTGGACGACAACTTTCTTTCGCACGACCGGGCGGTGGTGCAGGCCTACCGCGATGATCCGCTCACGCACGACCGCATCGGCGGCCGGCTCGCGCGCTTTCTGGCGCACGAAGGGACGATAGTGCAGCAGGCGGCGGCGCACTGGCCGGTGCCGACCCTGCTGCTGTATGCAGGCGACGACCGCCTGGTGGCGCCGGCCGCCAGCCGGGCCTTCGCGGCTGCCGCCGCGCCCGGCGGCATGGTCGAAGCGCAGTGCTTCGAATCGATGTACCACGAGATATTCAACGAGCTCGAGGCTGAACCCGTGTTCGCCGCGCTGCAGCGCTGGCTCGGCAAGCGCTTTCCGCCGGACTGAAGAAGGAGGACGCGCTTCAGGCGCTCGCGGCCGCAGCCGCGCGCCGGCGCGTCTGCGCGAGCCAGAGCAGTGCCGCGCCCGTGAGCGCCACCGGCACCAGCGAGCCGTAGTTCAGCAGCTGCCAGCCCTGCGTCGTGACCAGCACGCCCGAGGCGAATGAAGTCAGCGCGAGCGTCGCGAACACGCAGAAATTGAGTGCGCCCTGCGCCCGGTCGCGCTCTTCCGCGGTGTAGGCCGTGAGCGAGAGCGTGGTGCTGCCCGTGAACAGGAAATTCCATCCCACGCCCAGCAGGCACAGGGCCACGAGGAAGTGCTGCAGCGCCACGCCCGACAGCGCAACGGCGATGCAGCCGAAGTTCAGCGCGAGCCCCACGCCCATCACCGGCAGCGCGCCGAAGCGGCGGATCAGGTGGCCGGTGAAGAAGCCCGGCGCGAACATGCCGATCACATGCCATTCGAGCACCAGCGCGGCGTCGGAAAAAGGCAGGCTGCAGATTTGCATGGCAATGGGCGTGGCGGCCATCAGCAGGTTCATCACGCCAAAGCCCAGCGCGCCCGCCGCGGCCGCCACAATGAACACCGGCTGGCGCATGATCTGAGACAGCGGCCGCCCGCCCAGCGCCTGCTGGCGCGTGAGCGTGGCGGGAAACTCGATGAAGCGCATGACCACCATCGACACCAGCGCCACCGCCGCCAGCGCGATGTAGGCGCCCGCGAACGGCACCGCGAACGCTTCGCGCGTGGCGGCCGCGAGGTTGGGCCCCGCCACCGCGCCGATCAAGCCGCCGGCCATCACCAGCGACACCGCCTTCTCGCGCCAAGCCGGGGCCGCGAGTTCGGCGGCCGCGAAGCGATAGAGGTTGGCGTTGGCGTTGTAGTAGCCCGCCACCAGCGTGGCCAGGCACAGGAGCCAGAAGTTCTTCGAGATGGCCGCGAAGGCGCACAGCAAGGCCGAGCCCAGCCCCACCGCCAGCCCGATCTGGAACGACCCGCGCCGCCCGAAGCGCTGCTGCGTGCGCGCCACCAGCCCGGTGGTGAGCGCCCCGCCCACCACATAGCCCATGACCGGCAGCGTGGCCATCCAGCCGCGCGGCGCGATGCTCAGGCCGACCAGCCCGTTGATGGCAATGAAGGTGACGTTGTTGGTCAGGAACAGGCCCTGGCAGATGGCGAGCAGCCAGAGGTTGCGGTTCATGGAGAAATGGCGGCGAAGGCGTGTTGCGGCATGGAAGGCTGCGGTTCTACGCGAATCGCCCCGGATGCGCCAGCCGAAATGCGGCAGGCAAAAAAAAGCGCCCTCGCGGGCGCCGGAATTTCCGATGAGCAAACAGTTCGCTCAAGGCTGCCTGTTCTGCAGCAGGCTGCCGAGCGTACCCAGCAGGTCGTTCGGGTTGTCCAGGCCCTGCTCCGGCACCTTGCCGTGCGGCGTGAGCTGGTCGATCAGGGCCGGCAGCATGGTGGCCAGCATGGGCAGCAGCATTTGCGCATTGATGCCAAGCTTGGAGGCGATGCTGGCGATGGTGTCGCTGCCCAGTGCGTTTTCCAACTGGCCGCCGGACACGGGCTGGTTTTCGCCCTTGCCGATCCAGGAGCCGATCACGTCGCCCATGCCGGCCTGCTCGAATTTCGAGACCAGGCCTCCAAGGCCACCCGTGCCGCCGTTGTTGGCGAGCAGGCCGCCCAGCGCGCCAGCGAGGCCTCCCAGGTCTCCCAGCCCGCCGATGCCGCCGCCTTGCGGCTGCTGCTGTTGGGCGGCGCCCCCGAGAACCTGGCCGAGTACCGAATCGAGCATTCCCATGGACGTTTCCTTGGTGTGTGACAGAACCGCTGGCATTTTCCCAGCGCGAGGGGCCCCGGGCGAGCAAGCTTGTTTACTTTTAAGCCCGCAGCGTGACAAATTACCTGGGACGCGGTGCGCGTTTCGGCAGCAATGCGGGGCTTACCCCTTGCACGCCGACCAGACCCAGCACTGTCACCAGCGAATTCTGCGCGCCTTTCCAGGCATCTGTCACGTCGATCGATTCGCTCAGGGCATGGAAGCCGGTCGACTTTCCGCCGCCGCCGATGATGATGGCCGGGATGCCGTACGACATCGGCACGTTGGCGTCGGTGCTGCCGCCGCGCAGCAGCGTCTTGTGGCCGAAGGCGGTGTTCGAGCGGACTGCCGCCTCCACGATCACCGAATCGGACGGCGTGCGCCCGCCCGGCCGGTCGCCGATCAGCTTGTTGCTGGCGCTCAGCGTCGCCACGTTCCAGCGCTTGTTCTCCTCGGCCACCGCTTCGTCGATGGCCGCGAGGATCTTCTTTTCGGTTTCCAGCAGCGACGCCATGTCGTCCGAGCGGATGTCGATGGCCATGCGCGCATCGGGCGCAATGGTGTTCACCGAGGTGCCGCCGCCCACGGTGCCGACGGTGAAGGTGGTCTTGGGAAAGCTGGGCGTGCGGACTTCGGCGATCTTGGCAATGGCGCGGCCCATGCCGTGGATGGCGCTGGGCACCTGGCCGAACGCGGCAAAGCTGTGGCCCCCCGGTCCCTTGAACGTGACTTCGTAGCGATGGCTCGCCGTGCCCAGGACCAGCACGTTGCCGTCGGGTGAAGGCTCCAGCCCCACCATGCCGTCGATGTCGAGATGGTCGCGGAAGATGGCCTTCATGCCGCGCAGGTTGCCCAGCTCTTCCTCGCCGACATTGGCGACGAAGAGCAGGTCGCCCACGGTCTGGATCTTGTTGTCGTTGAGCACCTTGAGCCACGACAGCAGCACCGACAGGCCGCGCGTATCGTCCGCGATGCCGGGCGCGTGGAGCCTGCCCTCATGCTCCTTCACCTTCACGTCGGTGCCGGCGGGGAACACGGTGTCCAGGTGGGCCGACACCAGAAGCTTGGGGCCGTTTCCGGTGCCCTTGCGCAGGCCGATCACGTTGCCTTCGGCATCGATCCTCGCGTCGGCGAGCCCGAGCGCCTTCATGCGTGCCAGGAAGGCTTCGGCGCGCTTGCTTTCCTTGAACGGCGGCGCTTCGATCTCGGTCAGCATCTTGAGGTCTTCGACCGAGCGCTCATGGTCGGCCTTGACCGCGTCGAGCAGCTTCTGGATCGCGGGCGCCGCCATCATCTGGGTGAAGGTCTTGTCCACCTCGGGCGTGACCTGTGCCGGCGTGGGCGCCACGGCGGTGTTCTGGGCCTGCGCGCCGTGGACGGCGCAGAGCATGGCCAGCATAAGGGGAGCGAGCCGGAGGGCGCGGGGCGAACGAGGCATGGCGTGGAGATCCTTTTCTTGTGATGGGGAGTGGGTGTGGCAAGCCTTCGCGGAAAGCATTCCTCAAGGGCCGGCGAGCAATACCAGCGCGGCGAGTGCTGCGGTTTCGGCGCGCAGCACGCGCGGCCCGAGCGTGACCGGCGCAAAGCCGCATGCCAGCGCTTCCTGTTCCTCGGCGCTGCTCAGGCCGCCCTCGGGTCCGCTCAGCACCAGCACGCTGCCGCCGGCCGGCGCCGAGGCGGTGGCATCGGCCAGGCCCCGCGTGCCTTGGGCGAGGCTCAGGACAAGGCGCAGCGTGGCGGCGCCCGCATTTGCGTCGATCCATGCCGAGGGGCTCGAGAACGGCCGCACCGGATGAATCCGCGGCACGCGGTTGCGGCCGCATTGCTCGCAGGCGGCAATGGCAATCGCTTCCCAATGCGCCCTCTTCTTCTCGGCGCGCTCGCCCGAGAGCCGCAGCACGCCGTGGGCCGTGGCCAGCGGCTGGATGCTCGCGACGCCCAGTTCGGTGGCTTTCTCGACCAGCCAGTCCATGCGCTCGTTGGCGGGCATGCCGACGGCCAGGTGCACCGCGCGCATGGCTTCGCGCTCGGCCGGCGCATGGGCGCCGATCGCCACCGACACATCGCTGCGCCCCATGCGCTCCACGGTTGCCGCGTATTCGCCGCCCGAGCCGTCGAACAAGGTGAGCGCGTCGCCGGGCTGCATGCGCAGCACCTGCACGTGGCGCGCGGGACCGGGAGGCAACTCGAGCGTGGCACCCGCGGTCAAAGGCACCGGGCAGTGGAAGCGGGGCATCTAGAGCCCTAAACCCTGCCGTAGGCGAAGCCGGTCAGCGCCGACGTGCCTTCGATCTCGTCGATCACCCGCAGCAGCGGCGTGAGTTCCATGTAGCGGCTGGCGGTGGAGCGGATGTAGGCGATGAAGCGCGGCGTGTCCGCCAGGTAGCGCGGCTTGCCGTCGCGCAGCGTCAGGCGGGCGAAGATGCCGGCCACCTTGAGGTGGCGCTGCAGCCCCATCCATTCGACCGAGCGGTAGAACGCGCCGAAATCGGCATCGACCGGCAGCTTGGCCTTGCGCGCCGCTTCCCAGTACCGGATGGTGACGTCGAGCACGAACTCCTCGTCCCAGCTCAGGAAGGCGTCGCGCATCAGGCTCGCGATGTCGTAGGTGATGGGGCCGTAGACCGCGTCCTGGAAGTCGAGCACGCCCAAATCGGCATCGTTGCGGACCATCAGGTTGCGCGGCATGAAGTCGCGGTGCACGTAGACGCTCGGCGAGGCCAGGTTGTTCTCGACGATGAGCCTGAAGCTGCGTTCCAGCCGCTCCTTGAGCTGGCCTTCGACGGCAATGCCGCGGTGGCGACCGATGTACCACTCGGGAAAAAGCGCCAGTTCGCGCTCGAGCAAGGCGCGGTCGTAGGGCGGCAGCACGTCCGGCCTGGAAGCCAGCTGCCAGCGGATCAGCGCATCGATCGCCTGGTCGTAGAGCGGACGGCTGGCGTCGGGCCGGGCCGGGTCGATCACGTCGAGCATGGTTTCGCGGCCCAGGTCGTCGAGCAGCAGGAAGCCGTGGGTCCGGTCCCACTCGAGCACCTGCGGCGCGGTCACGCCGGCCTCGGCCATCAAGCGGGCAACCTGCACGAAGGGCTCGCTGTTCTCCTTGTCGGGCGGCGCATCCATCACGATGCGGCTGGCGGCGCTCCCCGTGGCGTCGATGCGGAAGTAGCGGCGAAAGCTCGCATCGGCGGAGGCAAGGCGCACCGTCTCGGGCAGCAGGCCGTGCGCGGCGCCGATGCCGGCCAGCCAGTTCTGGAACGCCGCGGCCCGCTGCGGATCTGTCCAGAGAATGGCCGTGGCGGAGGGGATGGGCTCGGAGGCCGGGAGCGGGGGTGCTGTCATGGATAATCGATTCTACAAATCCGCCTGGCGCGGCAACTCCTGCGGTCCTCCCTGGTCGAACAGAGTTGCCGCCGGCTCCTGCAACCTGCCGGCCTGCCGCGCCGTCCTCCCGACGATCCTTCGTTCCTGACCGATGCCTACGATCCAAAGCCCCCACGCTTGGCACCCTGTGCACTCGCAGCCTTCCTCGGGAAGACTGCGGACCTCCGCCGGAACGATGCGGCGGGAGGCCTGATGAGGCGGCGCGTTGCCTTGCGGCGTTCCGGACCGCCCCTGCCATTGGCCGTGCTGTCGCTGGCGCTGCTGCACGCGCACGGCGCCTCGGCCCAGCCGGCCGGAGGCCTCGATGGCCCGCTCACGCTCAAGCGCACGCCGCAGCTGACTGAATCGCTGCCGCCCGCCGAGCGCAGCCAGTTGCCCAGCCTGATCACCGGTGACCGCCTGTCGGGCCGCCAGGACCTCGAAACCGTGGTCGAAGGCCATGCCACGCTGCGTCGCGGCGAAGTCGCCATCACCGCCGACCGGCTCGAGTACTACCAGCCCGACGACCGCGCCAAGGCGCGCGGCAATGTGCGCGTCAACCAGGCCGGCAACGTGTACGAAGGCCCCGAGCTCGAGCTCAAGCTCGAGACCTTCGAAGGCTTCTTCAACAACGTGCGCTACTCCTTCCTTGCCACCGGCGGGCATGGCGAGGCGCAGCGCATCGATTTCGTCGACAGCAACGTGTCGGTGGCCCGCACCGCCACGTACACCACCTGCCGCCGTGAGGATTTCCCGGGCTGGATGCCGGCCTGGCTGCTGTCCGCGGCCACGCTGACCACCGACACCGAGGAAAACGTCGGCGTGGCCACCGACGCGCGGCTGAGCTTCATGGGCATCAGCACGCCGCCGATCCCGAGCGTGAGCTTTCCGCTGTCGAACGAGCGCAAGAGCGGCCTGCTGCCGCCCACGATCGGCGTCGACAACACCAACGGCATCGAGATCTCGCAGCCGTACTACTGGAACATCGCGCCCAACCGCGACGCCACGTTCACGCCCACGCTGATGAGCAAGCGCGGCCTCAACCTGGGTTCGGAATTCCGCTACCTCGAGAAGGAATACAGCGGCAGCATCCGGCTGGACCTGATGGGCAGCGACCGCCTCGTGGGACAGCGCTACAACGAAACGCGCGCCGCGCAGCTGCAGCAGCTCGCCAACGGCGAAATCCAGGCCTCGGCCCTGAGCTTCGGGGCGCCGCCCAGCAGCAAGCGCTGGGGCATCTGGGCCAATCACCACCAGGATTTCAATGCCAAGGCGCTGGGGCTCGATTCGCTCTCGGCCAGCATCAACATCAACCGGGTCAGCGACAACGACTACTGGCGCGACTTCACGCGCACGCCCACGCTGGCACAGCGCCAGCTGTCGAACGACGCCTCGCTCAACTGGAGCAAGGGCGACTGGAACGGCGGCATCCGTGCACTGCGCTACCAGACGCTGCAATACAGCCTGTCGCCGATCGTTCCGTCCTATGACCGGATGCCGCAGATCACGGCCAACTACAACAAGTACGACTGGCACGGCTTCGACGTTTCGCTGAACCTGGACTACACGCGCTTTCGCGTCAACACCATCCTGGCCGGCCAGCCCGGCTTCGACATCAACCAGCAGTCGCAGCCCGACGGCGACCGCGCCCTGGCCATTGCCACCATCAGCCGGCCGTTCATCACACCGAGCTCCTTCGTCATCCCGAAGCTGCAGCTGAACACGGCTTCGTACAACTATTACCTGCCGCAGTCGGACGTTCCCAGGCTCACCGTGAACGGAACCCAGTACGTCAACGGCGTGCCCTACAACCCGAATTCGCTGTATTTCTTCCCGACCTCGAGCAACCGGACGGTGCCGACCTTCAGCCTCGACAGCGGCCTGATCTTCGAGCGCGACGCCAACTACTTCGGCCGCGCCTTCCGTCAGACGCTGGAGCCGCGCGCCTACTACGTCTACACGCCGTTCCGCAACCAGAGCATGCTGCCGAACTACGATTCGGCGGCCAACGATTTCAGCTTCGCGACCATCTACACCGAGAACGCCTTCTCGGGCAACGACCGCATTTCCGACACCAACACGCTCACGCTCGGCGTCACCTCGCGCCTGATCGACCCCGACACCGGCGTCGAGGCGGCGCGCTTCGGCGTTGCGCAGCGGCTGCGCTTCAGCGACCAGAGGGTCACGCTGCCGGGCGGCACGCCGGTGACCGACCGCGCGAGCGACCTGCTGCTGGGCGCCCAGATCAACTGGACGCCCAAGTGGAGCCTGGACACGGTCGTCCAGTACAACCCCGACACGCGCAAGTCGGAGCGCTCGGCCATCACCGCGCGCTACAACCCGGGTCCGTACCGCAACCTGAGCGCGGCCTTCCGCTACCAGGCGCCCACCACCCCCCTCGCCACCGACGGCAACAAGTCCTTCGACGTGGGCTGGCAGTGGCCGCTCAACGACCTGTGGGGCGACAAGGGCAAGGACCTCGGCCCGGGCAAGGGCCAGGGCGGCGGGCGCTGGTACGCGGTCGGCCGGCTCAACTACAGCCTGCAGGACAAGAAACTCACCGACGGCGTGCTCGGCTTCGAGTACGACGGCTGCTGCTGGATCGGACGCGTGGTGCTGCAGCGCATCACGACCGGCACGGTGACGGCCAACACGCGCATCATGTTCCAGCTCGAATTCGTCGGGTTCTCCAGCATCGGGTCGAGCCCGATGCAGACCTTGCGGACCAACATCCAGCGCTACCAGCCCCTTCGCCAGCCCACCGAAGGGCCGAGCCGCTTCACCAATTACGACTGAGACGATTGAGCAACGCCATGAAACACATCCGTTCCATCCTGACCCTGGGCTGCCTCGCGGCACTGGCCGCGGCCTCGGGCGCACAAGGCCTGCGTCCCGGTGGCGGCAGCGGCATCACCGACATCATGCGCGCCGGTCCCCGACTGGCGCCGCCGGCGCCGCGCACCGCGCCTTCCACCGCCGCGCCGGTGCAGCGCTCGGCCGAATACATCGTCGCACTGGTCAATTCCGAGCCCATCACCAACACCGAGGTGCAGTCGCGCGTCACGCGCCTCATCCGGGAAAATGCCGAGGCCGAGCGCGTGCCGCGCGCCGAACTCACGCGCCTGGTGCTCGAGCGCCTGATCTCGGAGCGCGCGCAGCTCCAGCTGGCCAAGGAAAACGGCATCAAGGTGGACGACGTCGCCATCGACCAGGCCGAGCAGACCGTGGCGCGGCAGAACCAGATCAGCGTCGAGGAACTGCGCCGCCGCGTGGTGGCCGAAGGCATCTCGCAGCGCGAATTCCGCAACGACCTGCGCGACCAGCTGCTGCTCACGCGCCTGCGCGACCGCGAGGTCGAGTCCAAGGTCAAGATCAGCGACTCCGAGGCCGACGAATACCTGCGCGACCAGCGCAATGCCCCCACCAAGGATGCGGCGCTGCAGAACATCAACCTCGCGCACCTCCTGGTCGCCGTGCCCGAGAACGCCACCGAAGCGCAGGTCGCCACCTTGCAGCAGCGGGCCCAGGGCCTCGCGCAGCGCGCCCGCTCCGGCGAAGACTTCGCCAAGCTGGTGCAGGAAAACTCCGATTCGCCGGACCGCGCCAACGGTGGCGCCGTCGGCATGCGCACCGCCGACCGCTATCCGTCGCTGTTCGTCGAAGCCACGCAGTCGACGCCGGTCAACGGCATTGCCGGCCCGATCCGTTCGGGTGCGGGCTTCCACGTGCTCAAGGTGCTGGCCAAGGCCCAGCTCGGCGCCGCCGACGCCACCGTCACCCAGACGCAGGTGCGCCACATCCTGCTGCTCAACGACCCCAAGCGCACCACCGCGCAGGCGGTTGCGCAGCTCGCGGAATTCAAGCGCCGCCTGCAGGCCGGCACGGCCGACTTTGCCGGCCTGGCGCGCGACAACTCGCAGGACGCGAGCGCCAAGGAAGGCGGCGACCTGGGCTGGTCGCGCCCGGGCCAGTTCGTGCCCGAGTTCGAGGAAGCCATGGACCGCCTGGCGCCGGGCCAGATCAGCGACCCCGTGGTGTCGCGCTTCGGCGTCCACCTGATCCAGGTGGTCGGCCGGCGCGAATCCAAGCTCACGCAGGCCGAGCAGCGCGAAGCCGCGCGGGCCGTGCTGCGCGAGCAGCGGGTCGATGAAGCCTTCAGCACCTGGGTGCAGGAAGTGCGCGCGCGCGCCTACGTCGAATACCGCGAGGCGCCCCAGTCCTGATGGCACACATCGCCAGGAAGCGGTTCGGGCAGCACTTCCTGTCCGACGGCGGCATCATCGATGCCATCGTGCAGGAGATCGCGCCGCAGCCTGGCGACGCCATGGTCGAAATCGGTCCGGGGTTGGCGGCGCTCACCCAGCCGCTGGTCGAGCGGCTCGGGCGCCTGACCGTCATCGAGCTCGACCGCGACCTGGCCAAGCGGCTGCGCGAGCATCCGCAGCTCGACGTCATCGAATCCGACGTGCTCAAGGTCGATTTCGCCGCGCTGGCCGCCAGGTTCGCGGCGCCGCTGCGCGTGGTCGGCAACCTGCCCTACAACATCTCCACGCCCATCCTGTTCCATCTGCTGGGCTTCGCGCACCTGATCGCCGACCAGCACTTCATGCTGCAGAAGGAAGTGATCGACCGCATGGTCGCGCGCCCCGCCACGTCCGACTACAGCCGCCTGAGCGTGATGCTTCAGTGGCGCTACCGGATGGAAAACGTGCTGTTTGTGCCGCCCGAGAGCTTCGATCCGCCGCCGCGCGTCGACAGCGCCGTGGTGCGCATGGTGCCGCTGGCCGAGCCGCCGGCCGTCGATGCCGCCCGCCTGGGCGAAATCGTGCAGGTCGCCTTCAGCCAGCGCCGCAAGATCATGCGCCACACCCTGGGCAAATGGCTGGACGCGCACGGCTTTGCAGGCGAATTCGACGCCCAGCGCCGCGCCGAGGAAGTGCCCGTGGCTGAATACGTCGCCCTGGCCCAGGCCGTTCCCCCCGAGCCCAAATAGAAAAGCCCGCCTTGGCAAAGGCGGGCTTTCGTTCGTGAACACCGCGGAACCGGCTTTGCCGGGCCGCAGGTGTCGCCCCCTTGAGGGGGAAGCGGCTACACGAAGTGAGCCGCTTCGGGGGGTGGGCTTGTTCAGGCCGCCGCGAGCCAGTAGCCCGCGTTGAAGGGGCTGCTCATGCGCAATGCGAGCGGCGAGACGTCGACCAGTTTGTCGGTCGGCATCTTTTCGCCTTCGGGTTCCGTGCCGGCGGCCGCATTGGCGGTGCTGCCGTTGATTTCGATGCCATCGAGTGCTGCGCCGTTCGGCTGAGCCTCGTTCGCCCGTTCTGCTTGGCTGGTGTGTGCAGAACGGGCTACAGAAAAGAATAGAAGCAGCGGAACGGGACTTTCCGGTCGCCCCAGTAGTCGGAAGCATCGCGGAAGATGTCGAGCAGCTGCTCGCGCGCTTCCTTGTCGAACTTGGCGTTGGCCGGGATCTGCTCGAGCACGATCACGAAACCGGGCTGCGGGCCCGATTTATGCAACGGGTCGGTCATGCAGTCGTACAGCGCGTCGAAGTTCTTGCCGAAATGCGCCGGAAAGGTGAACTGCTGGGCGATCAGGTCCAGAACGTCCTGCTTGGTCTGGGCATTCCCCAGATTGGCGTACAGGAAGTGCTGGCCCGCGGCGTTGGCGGCTTCCTGCAGGTCGTTCACGCGGAACGCACGAATCGACTGCACGATGTTCGGGCGTACGGCACGAAGGGATAGGGTCATCTCCGCTGGTCTTTCCATAGTCATCATCATTTCTTCGGGGCGCTTCGGGGCGCCGCTCAAGTCTTTGTCATCGCTCATGGTGCAATCCGTCTGAAACTCGCGTAGTGGTCTGCCGTGTACCAGCAGGCCTCGGGTGTGGTGCGCTGTTCTCCGCCGCAGACAATGCGCCGCGCACCGCGATCGCGCGAGCCGGGCGTTGCCACCGTGTACTCGCGGTAGTGACCGCGCCGCGCGGGCGGCAAAAGACGCTCGCGGTTGCCAAATACCGTGCCGTCCTTTTCGAATCGGAAGGGGCCGCCGTTCAGGATGGCTTCGTAGGTTCGCTGGCCCTGAACCGGCAGTTCGGACAGTGCAATCGATTCCTGGGCGGGCTTTCCGGTGCCGAACCATCCGCGGGCCTCGGCCCCCGTCGCCAACGCCGCCAGCATCAAGCCGGTGAGCGCAAACTTAGTGACAGAGGACGTGATCGAGGCGTAAGCCGCCATGGGGCACCACAAGAAAAGAGCGGGGTTCCGAATTGGCAGCCAACCCTGGGGTTAACCCGCAAATTCAAGCCCGCGAGTGTGCACCACGCTGGCGAAAATAGCAAGCGACTGCCCAAAGTTTGAGCAGTCGCAAGGGGATCGAGTGGCGCTTTAAGTTGGCGGCCACTCTCGCCAAATGGCTTATCGCTCTGCGTTTGCGTCGGCGACTGTCAAGGCTGTCATGTTCACGATGCGCCGAACTGTTGCGCTGGCCGTGAGAATATGCACAGGTTTGGCGGCACCGAGCAGCACCGGGCCGATCGCGATATTTCCGCCGGCCGCGGTCTTGAGCAGGTTGTAGGAAATATTGGCCGCGTCGATGTTCGGGAAAACCAGCAGGTTGGCATCGCCCGCCAGTGCGCTGTGCGGCATGACGATCGCGCGCTGCTTGCTGTCGAGCGCCACGTCGCCGTGCATTTCGCCGTCCACCTCGAGCCAGGGCGCCTGCACGCGCAGCAGGTCGAGCGTCTTGCGCATCTTGACCGCGCTGGGCTCGTTGCTGGTGCCGAAGTTCGAATGCGACAGCAGCGCTGCCTTGGGCTTGAGGCCGAAGCGCATCATTTCCTCGGCCGCCATGGTCGTGATCTCGGCCAGTTCCTCGGGCGAGGGATCGTAGTTGACGTGGGTGTCGACCAGGAACACCTGGCGGTCGGGCAGCAGCAGGCCGTTCATGCAGGCGTACACCGGCACGTCCTGCGGCGTGCTTTCGCAGCCGCCCGGGCGCTTGCCGATCACCTGGTCGATGTAGTGCAGGTGGATCAGCGTGGTGCCCCAGGTGCCGCAGATCATGCCGTCGACTTCGTCCTTGTGCAGCAGCATGGCGCCGATCAGCGTCAGGCGGCGGCGCATCTCGATCTTGGCGGTCTGCACCGTCTGGCCCTTGCGCTCGGTCATGCGGTGGTAGGTCTGCCAGAAGTCGCGGTAGCGGTGGTCCTGCTCGACGTTGACGATGTCGTAGTCGAGCTCTTCCTTCAGGCGCAGGCCGAACTTCTCGATACGCTGCGCGATGATGGCCGGGCGGCCGATCAGCGTGGGGCGCGCAATGCCTTCGTCGACCACGATCTGGGCGGCGCGCAGCACGCGCTCTTCCTCGCCCTCGCAGTACGCCACGCGCTTCTTCTGCGCGCGCTTGGCGGCGTCGAAGATCGGCTTCATCGTGGTGCCCGAGGCGTAGACGAAGCTCTGCAGGCGGTCGCGGTAGGCGTCCATGTCCTTGATCGGGCGCGAGGCCACGCCGCTTTCCTCGGCGGCCTTGGCCACCGCCGGCGCGATCTTCATCATGAGGCGCGGATCGAAGGGCTTCGGAATCAGGTATTCGGGCCCGAAAGTCAGCTTTTCGCCGACGTAGGCGGCGGCGACGCGCTCGCTCTGCTCGGCCTGGGCGAGATCGGCGATGGCGCGCACCGCGGCAATTTCCATCTCGTCGGTGATCGTGGTGGCGCCCGAATCGAGTGCGCCGCGGAAGATGTACGGGAAGCACAGGACGTTGTTGACCTGGTTCGGGTAGTCGGTGCGTCCGGTGGCCATGATCACGTCGGGGCGCACTGCATGGGCGTCCTCGGGCGAGATTTCCGGGTTCGGATTGGCCAGCGCGAAGATCACCGGGCGCGGCGCCATCTTGGCCACCATGGCGGGCTTGAGCACGCCGCCGGCCGACAGGCCCAGGAACACGTCGGCGCCCTCGATCACCTCGGCCAGCGTGCGGGCCGTGGTTTTCTGCATGTACTGGCGCTTGTCGTCGTCCATGAGCTCCTCGCGGCCTTCGTAGACCACGCCGGCCAGGTCGGTCACGAACACGTTCTCGCGCTGGAGGCCCACCTTGAGCAGCAGGTTCAGGCAGGCCAGTGCCGCGGCGCCCGCGCCCGAGGTCACCAGCTTGACCTCGCTGATGTCCTTGCCCGCCACCTTGAGGCCGTTGAGCATGGCCGCGGCCACGGTGATGGCCGTGCCGTGCTGGTCGTCGTGGAACACGGGGATCTTCATGCGCTTGCGCAGCTCGCGCTCGACGTAGAAGCAGTCGGGGGCCTTGATGTCCTCGAGGTTGATGGCGCCGAAGGTGGGTTCCAGCGAGGCGATGATCTCGACCAGCTTGGCCGGGTCCTTCTCGTCGATCTCGATGTCGAACACGTCGACGCCGGCGAACTTCTTGAAGAGAACGCCCTTGCCTTCCATCACCGGCTTGGATGCCAGCGCGCCGATGTCGCCCAGGCCCAGCACGGCGGTGCCGTTGGTGATCACCGCCACCAGGTTGCCGCGCGCCGTGTACTTGAAGGCGTTGGCCGGGTCCTTGACGATTTCCTCGCAGGGCGCGGCCACGCCGGGCGAATAGGCCAGCGACAGGTCGCGCTGGTTGACCATCTGCTTGGTGGCGGCAATGGCAATCTTGCCCGGCACCGGAAGCTCGTGGTACTCGAGGGCGGCGCGCCGCAGTTCGGCGCGCTTGTCTTCGGGCGTGGGGGTCGATGGGATCGTCGAATCGGACATGGGCCGTTGCTCCTGGTGGCGCTTCTTCTGGGGGCGCCGATTGTAGACCTCGGCCCGGGGCGCCATAGGCCGCATGGCGGAGATCCACCCTGCCGAAAGCAGCAAGACCCGTCAAGACGATGTGGCAATATGCGCAGTCCGGAAAAAATTCGACGAGGAGCAGCCATGGCCCTGATGGATTTCATCAAGAAACAGTTCATCGACATCATCCAGTGGACCGAGACCGGCGACGGCACGCTGGCCTGGCGCTTCCCGATGGCGGAGATGGAAATCCAGAACGGTGCCTCGCTCACCGTGCGCGAGTCGCAGGTGGCGGTGTTCGTCAACGAAGGCCAGGTGGCCGACGTGTTCGGCCCGGGCATGTACAAGCTCACGACGCAGACGCTGCCCGTGCTCACGTACCTGAAGAACTGGGACAAGCTGTTCGAGTCCCCGTTCAAGAGCGACGTCTACTTCTTCAGCACCCGCCAGCAGGTCGACCAGAAGTGGGGTACGCCGCAGCCCATCACCATCCGCGACAAGGATTTCGGCGCCGTGCGCCTGCGCGCCTTCGGCAACTACAGCTTCCGCATCGGCGATGCCAAGCTGTTCCACACCGAGATCTCGGGCACGCGCGACGTCTACGGCGTGGCCGACCTCGACGGCCAGCTGCGCGGGCTGGTGCTGCAGAACATCAGCAATGCCATCGCGTCCAGCGGCGTGCCGTTTCTGGACCTTGCCGCCAACCAGATCCAGTTTGCCCAGGCGCTGGCCGCGCAGCTGGTGCCCGAGTTCGAGAAGATCGGCATCAAGCTCGAGAACATCACGGTCCAGAACGTCTCGCTGCCCGAAGAACTGCAGAAGATCCTCGACCAGAAGATCGGCATGGGCATGGTCGGCAACGACATGGGCAAGTTCATGCAGTACCAGACGGCGCAGGCCATTCCCAAGTTCGCCGAAGGCGCAGCGGGCGGCAGCGGCATCGCGGGCGATGCCATGGGCCTGGGCGCCGGCGTGGCGCTGGGCCAGGTGCTGGCGCAGAACCTCGCGCAGGGCCTGAGCCCGGGCGCGGCGGCCCAGGCCGCGGCGACCCAGCAGCAGCCGGCCGTGGCCGTGGTGAGCCCGGCCGACGTGATGACCACGCTCGAGAAGCTCGGCGAGCTCAAGACCAAGGGCATCCTCACGCAGGAAGAGTTCGACGCCAAGAAGGCGGAGCTGCTCAAGAAGTTGGTCTAACCCCCAGGCTTCGCGCGCTTCGTGTCGCTACTCCCTCCCCCTTGCAGGGGGCAATGCCTGTGGCCCGGCGTAGCCGGTTCCACGGCATTCCCCTCAACTGCATCCGCTGCCGTTTGCCATGGCTGAAGAAGGCGGCGCCCAGCGCGCCTACCGTGCGCCCTGCCCCGGCTGCGGCGCGCCGGTCGAATTCAGGTCCGCACAATCGGCCTTCGCCGTTTGCCCCTACTGCCAGAGCACCGTCGTGCGCCAGGGCGAGACGCTCGCGCGCATCGGCAAGATGGCGGAGCTGTTCGACGACTTCAGCCCGCTGCAGCTGTTTGCCGCGGGCCGCATCCAGAACCAGCCGTTCACCATCATCGGCCGGCTGCAATACAGCACCGCCGGCGGGCGCTGGACCGAGTGGATCGCCGAGCTCGACGGCGACCGCACCGGCATCCTGAGCGAGGACAACGGCGCCTACGTGTTCGCGCTGCCCTTCGAGCTGCAGCGCACCGCGCCACCGCCGGGCGACCTGCGCGTGGGGGCCGCCAGCGCATTCAACGGCCAAAGCTACACCGTCTCGTCCAACGAGCAGGTGACGCTGCTGTCCGCCCAGGGCGAACTGCCGCACCTGCCCGAGCTGGGCCGCCCGTTCCCCATGGTCGAACTGCGCAGCGACAAGGGGCTGGTGCTCAGCATCGACTACGGCACCGAGCCGCCCGGCGCCTACCTGGGCCGCTCGGTACAGCTTGAGGACCTGCAGCTCACGGGCCTGCGCGACGAATCCGCCAAGGACGAAAAAGGCCGCGCCTTCAACTGCCCCAACTGCGGCGCGCCCGTCACGGTCAACCTGGCCGACAGCAAGAGCATCACCTGCGGCTCGTGCAACAGCATCATCGACCTGTCGCAGGGCATCGGCGGCGAGCTGAAGCACGCGGAGCAGAACGAACCCGTGCGCCCGCTCATCCCCATCGGCAGCACCGGCCAGCTGCAGGGCGCGCAGTGGCAGGTGGTGGGCTTCCAGCACCGCATGGGCGTGGAGCCCGGCGACGACGAGCACTTCGGCTGGAACGAATACCTGCTGTACAACAAGAAGCGCGGCTTCAGCTTCCTGGTGGACGCCGAGGACGGCTGGAGCATGGTCAAGCCGACCACCGGCGCGCCGGTCATGGCCGAGAACGGCAGCAGCGCCACCTACCTGGGCAAGCGCTATACGCAGCAGTACGCCTACAACGCCGAAACCACCTATGTGGCGGGCGAGTTCTACTGGCAGGTGGAGCGCGGCCAGAAAACCTTCAACCGCGATTTCGCCAGCGGCAACGCGCTGCTTTCGATGGAGCGCTCGGCCAACGAGCTGACCTGGTCCTCGGGCAGCAAGCTCGACAGCGGACTGGTGTCCGCCGCCTTCAAGCTCGACGACAAGAAGGACATGTTCGCGCGCGGCGATGCGCTGCCGGTCAGCGCCGCATCGGGCCTGGGCTGCGGCACCATCATCCTCATCGTGATCGTCATCATCGTGCTGCTGGTCATCCTGAGCACCTGCAGCGGCTCGTCGGGCGGGTCGCGCAGCTACGGCGGCTCCTATGGCGGCTATTCGAGCGGCGGCGGCCACAAATGAACAAGAGCAACATAGCTTCGCGCTGATGTCACCCACTACTGCAACTACGACTGGAGGTCCCCATGGGATTTGAATGGCTGAAACCGGGCGTGGTCCTCGGATCGCTCGTGTATGCGCTGCTCGGCGTGCTGATCTTCTGGCTCTGCTTCCTCATCATCGACAAGCTCACGCCCTACGACCTCTGGGGCGAAATCGTCGAGAAGCAGAACGTGGCGCTGGGCCTGGTGGTGGCCGCCATGAGCCTGGGCATCTGCGTCATCGTCGCCGCAGCCATCCATTGAGCGGGGAGGCGGCCGTGTCCGCGCGTTCTGCCGATGCGCGCGGGCCGCAGCCCGTAGAGATCGCGCTGCTCGCCAGCGTGTTCGTGGTCGCGGCCTGCGGGCTGGTCTACGAGCTGACCGCGGCCGCGCTGAGCTCCTACCTGCTCGGCGACTCGGTGCTGCAGTTCAGCACCATCATCGGCACCTACCTGTTCGCGATGGGCGTGGGCTCGTGGCTCTCGCGCTTCTTCGAGCGCCAGCTGCCCGCGCACTTTTTGCGCATCGAGCTGCTCGTGGCGCTGGTCGGCGGCGCGCTGCCGGCCGTTCTCTTCCTCGCGAACGCCTACGTGCCCGGCGCGTTCCGCCTGCTGCTCTACGGGCTCGTGGTGGTGGTCGGCACGCTGGTGGGGCTCGAGATCCCGCTGGTGATGCGCATCCTCAAGCGCAACATCCAGCTCAAGAACCTGGTGTCGCAGGTGCTCACCTTCGACTACCTCGGCGCGCTCGCGGTGTCGGTGGCCTTTCCGCTCATCCTGGTGCCGCAGCTGGGCATGATCCGCACCGGCCTGCTGTTCGGCATCATGAATGCGGCCGTGGCCGTGTGGGCGCTGTGGCTGTTCCGCCATGAGCTGCGCCGCATCGGCGCGCATGCGCTGGCCTGCCTGCTGGCGCTGGCCGCGCTGGTCGGCGCCTTCGCCGGGGCCGGCCACATCACCACGCTGGCCGAGGACAAGTTCTACCAGGACCGCATCGTGTTCAGCGCCACCTCGCCCTACCAGCGCATCGTGGTCACGCGCGGGCAGCTCGGGCACCGGCTGTTCCTGAACGGCAACCTGCAGTTCGCCGAGCGCGACGAGTACCGCTACCACGAGGCACTCGTCCATCCGGTGATGGCCGCGCAGGGCGCGCCGAAGAAAGTCGCGGTGCTCGGCGGCGGCGACGGCATGGCGGTGCGCGAGATCCTGAAATATCCCTCGGTCGAATCGGTCACGCTGGTGGAGCTCGATCCGAACATGACCCAGCTCTTCACCGCGCATGAAACGCTGGCGGCGCTCAACGGGCATTCGCTCTCGTCGCCGAAGGTGAAGGTCGTCAATACCGATGCGTTCCAGTGGCTGCAGCAGCCCGGGGACTTTTTCGACGTGATCGTGGTCGACTTCCCGGATCCCACCAACTTCGCGATCGGCAAGCTCTATACCAACAGCTTCTATGCGCTGCTCGAAAAGCGCCTTTCGGCGAGCGGCTACGCGGTGATCCAGACCACCTCGCCGCTGGTCGCGCGCAAGAGCTACTGGACCGTGGCGGCGACCATCGAATCGGTCGGCCTGCAGGCAACGCCCTACCACGCGCATGTGCCGAGCTTCGGCGAATGGGGTTACATCATCGCGAGCCGGCGGCCGTACCGCATGCACGATGCGCTGCCTTCCGGGCTGCGCTTTCTCTCGCCCTCCACCCTGCCGCTGATGTTCGATTTTCCGCTCGACATGGCGCGCGTGCCGGCCGAAGTGAACCGGCTGTCGAACCAGACCCTTGTCACCACCTACGAGCAGGAGTGGGGCAAGGTGATCACGACGCACTGAATGATCTCCCCCAGCCTTCGCGCACTTCGTGTCGCTTCGCCCACCCCCTCGCCGGGGGCAACACCAGCGGCCCGGCAAAGCCGGTTCCGCGGTGTTTCCCGAAAGGGACGGGTGCAATGAAGCGCCGGGGTTTTCTTGGGGCTGCGGCGGGCGCCCTTGCGCTCGCTGGCTGCGAGGCCTCGCCGCCGCCCATCGACGGCGGCTTCACCGGCATCGACGTCGCGCGCGGCCACGCACTGCGCGACAGCGCGCTCAAGGGCCCGTCTCCGGCAAGCATGAAGCGCACGCGCGTGGTGATTGCCGGAGGCGGCGTCGCGGGTCTCGCCGCCGCGCGCGCACTGCGGCTCGCGGGCATCGAGGACTTCGTGCTGCTCGAGCTCGAGGATGCGGCGGGCGGCAATGCGCGCGGCGGCATGGTGAGCGGCATTGCCTGTCCGCTCGGCGCGCACTACCTGCCGACGCCCGGCGACGATGCGCGTGAAGTACAGGACCTGCTCGAGGAACTCGGCCTGCGCCGGCGCGTGGCGGGCCGCTGGGAATACGACGAGCGCCACCTCTGCCACAGCCCGCAGGAGCGGCTGTTCTTCCGCGGCGAGTGGCAGGACGGCCTGCTGCCCCTGCATGGCGTGGGCGTCGACACGCACGCGCAGTACCGCAGGTTCGCGCAGCGCATCGACGCGCTGCAGCACGCGGCGCACTTCGTCATTCCCACGCTCAAGGCCGCCCTCACGCCCGAGCTGCTGGCGCTCGATGCCGTCAGCTTCGCGCAATGGCTCGACGGCGAGGGCTTCGGCGATGCGCAGCTGCGCTGGTACCTCGACTACTGCTGCCGCGACGACTACGGCGCAGGCATCGAACAGGTCTCGGCCTGGGCCGGCATCCACTACTTCGCGAGCCGCCATGGCTTTCACGCGCCCGGCGATGCGAAAGGCGGCGGCGCCGAATCGGCCGCCGAGCGCGACGGAGTGCTTACCTGGCCCGAGGGCAATGGCTGGCTCACAAAGCGGCTGGCCGCGCCGCTCGGCGACCGCTTGCGCACAGGCCAGGCCGTCACGCGCATCGCCGAGCTTCGCGGCGGTGTCGAGGTCGACGCGTGGGATGCCGCATCGCAATCGCTGGTGCGCTGGCAGGCCGGGCGTTGCATCGTCGCGCTGCCGGTGTTCATCGCCGCGCGCGTGGTCGAAAACGCGCCGGAGGTATTGAAGAACGCCGCCGCGCACCTGCGCTATGCCCCCTGGCTCGTGGCCAACGTGCACCTGCGCGGACCGCTCGCCGACCGGCCCGGCGCCGCACCGAGCTGGGACAACGTGATCCACGGCACGCGCGGCCTCGGCTACGTCGATGCGCGCCATCAGACGCTCGACCCCACGCCGCGCGGCACCGTGCTGAGCTGGTACCGCCCGCTCGGCCCGAGCCGCCACGACGGCGCCGATGGCCGGCGCCTGCTGCTCGACCGCCCCTGGACCAGCTGGCGCGACGAGCTGCTCGCCGAACTCTCGGTGCCGCACCCCGACCTGCCTTCGCTCGCGACGCGCATCGAGATCACGCGCTACGGCCACGCCATGTCGATCCCGCGGCCGGGCCTGCTTGCGCAGATCGGCGCGCACCGCATGTCGCCGGACGCGGGGCACCGCGGCCGTGTCATCGCGGGCCGGCTTTCGTTCGCGCATGCCGACTGGTCGGGCTATTCGATCTTCGAGGAGGCGTTCACGCGCGGGCACATCGCGGGCGCGGCGCCGGGCTGAAGGCCCGGGTGCCTCATGTCATGGCCGCGTCACGCGTGGCCGGCATGGTCTCGCGTTTCGACACGGAACCTCTCTTTCCAATGACGCGCCCCGCTTCTTTCTTCTTCTGTACTTCTTTCATCGCGCTGGCCGCCGCGCTCGCCTGCGGCCATGCCGCCGCACAGGTCGCCTTCCCTGCGACGCTGGCCGGCCATGCCGTGCTGCCCGCGCAAAGCTTCGTCGCGGCGCCCAAGGATGCGCCCGCCGACCTGCAGGTGAGCGGCAAGTTCACCTCGGGCAAGCGCGTGGAGGCGCTGGGCACCATCGAAGGCTTGTCGGGTGGCCGCGGCACCGGTGTCTCGCTGCCCTTCAAGGGCCAGCCGCTGCAGGGCCACTCGGGCATCAAGAAGATGGACGACGGCTCGTTCTGGATCCTCACCGACAACGGCGCCGGCGCCAAGGCCAACTCGCCCGACTTCATGCTCTACCTGAACCACTACAAGGTGGACTTCAAGAGCGGCAAGTTCAACCGCCTGAACACCATCTTCCTGCACGACCCGGACAAGAAGGTGCCCTTCCGCATCGTCCATGAAGGCACGAAGCAGCGCTACCTGACCGGCTCCGACTTCGATCCCGAGAGCTTCCAGTTTGCCGGCGGCGCCCTGTGGATCGGCGAGGAGTTCGGCCCCTTCCTGATCAAGGCCGACCTCAAGGGCAAGGTGCTCGCGGTGTTCGACACGCAGGTCGACGGCAAGGCCGTGCGCTCCCCCGACCATCCGGCCGTCACCACGCCGGGCGCACCGGGCGGCGCGGTCGATTTCCAGATCAAGCGCTCCAAGGGCTTCGAAGGCATGGCTTCGTCGAAGGACGGCAGCAAGCTCTACGCGCTGCTCGAAGGCCCGGTGTGGAACGCCGAGGCAAAGGACTACGAGAAGCTGGACGGCAAGGAAGCGCTGCGCGTGCTGGAGTTCGACGTGGCTTCGGAAAAATGGACCGGCCGCCACTGGAAATACCCGCTCGAAGCCAATGGCCACGCCATCGGCGACTTCAACATGATCGACGCGACCACCGGATTGATCATCGAGCGCGACAACGGCGAAGGCGCCAGCGACAAGGCCTGCCCCGAGGGCCAGAAGCGCAGCGACTGCTTCCACGACATCGCCAAATTCAAGCGCGTCTACAAGATCGAGTTGAGCGACGCCAACGCGGGCGGCGCGGTACGCAAGATCGGCTACATCGACCTGCTGAACATCGCCGACCCGGCCGGGCTCGCGCGCAAGCCGCTCAACGACGGCGTGCTCAAGTTCCCGTTCTTCACGATCGAGAACGTGGACGTGGTCGATGCCACGCACATCGTGGTCGGCAACGACAACAACCTGCCGTTCTCCAGCAGCCGCGAGCCGAACCAGGCGGACGACAACGAGCTGGTGCTGCTGGAAGCGGGCGCGCTGCTGCAGGCCAGGTAGCGCCAGCGCGAGTGGCCGGCGGAAGCGCGTCTTCATAATCCGCGCATGTCGCCCGAACTGCTCCCCGCCATTGCCGCCTTCGCACGCATTGCGCACCACGCCAGCTTCACGCGGGCCGCGCAAGAGCTGGGCGTGTCGCCCTCGGCCCTGTCGCAGACCGTGCGCATGCTCGAGGGGCGGCTCGGCGTGCGCCTGCTCGACCGCACCACGCGGCGCGTCGGCGTGACCGAACTGGGCCAGCAACTGCTCAAGGGCGCCCAGCCGGCGCTGGCCGCGCTCGCGCAGGCGGTCGAAGGCCTGGACGAGGCGCGCGACAAGCCGGCCGGGCTGCTGCGTCTGAACGTCGCGCGCGTGTCGGCCGAATTGCTGCTGAACCCGCACTTCGCGGACTTTGCGGAGGCCTATCCCGACATCACGCTGGAGCTGGTCTGCGACAACCGGATGATCGACCTGGTCGAAGGCGGCTTCGATGCCGGCATCCGGCTCGGCGAAAGCCTGGCGCAGGACGTGGTGGCCCTGCCGGTGGGCGGGCCGCAGCGCATGGTGACCCTCGCGTCGCCGCGCTATCTCTCGGGGCGCAGGCTGCCAAAGACGCCCGAGGACCTGCGCGAGCACCAGTGCCTGAACTACCGCCTGACCACGGGGGCCCTCTATCGCTGGGAATACGCGCAGGACGGCCGCGTGCTCGACGTCGAAGTGGCCGGTCCGCTGATCAGCAACGACGGCGATGTGCTGCTGGCCGCCGCGCGCGACGGCGCGGGCATCATGGTGGCCTTCGAGGGCGCGGTGCGCGGCGACCTGGAAAGCGGCCGCCTGGTGCCGCTGCTCGAGCCGTGGTGGCCCACGTTTCCGGGCTTCTACCTCTACCACCCGAGCCGCGCGCAGATGCCGCGCAAGCTCCGGGTGTTCATCGACTTCCTGCAGGCGCGGCATGCGCCGCCGCCGGTGTCTCAGCGTGCCGTCAAGCTCGCATCAGTGCCTCGATCTCGTCCGCCTTCACCGGCACGCCGCGCGAAATGAGTTCGCAGCCGGTGGCCGTGACGATCGCGTCGTCCTCGATGCGGATGCCGATGTTGTGGAACTGCTCGGGCACGCCGTCGGCGGGGCGCACGTAGATGCCGGGCTCCAGCGTCAGCACCATGCCGGGGTGCAGGATGCGGCTCGGCCGGTTCTTGATGACTTCGTTCGACAGCGGGTCCTTGCGTTCGCTCACCTCGCCCACCTGCGTGGGCTCGACATAGCTGCCGCAGTCGTGCACGTCCATGCCGAGCCAGTGGCCGGTGCGGTGCATGTAGAACTGGAAGTAGGCGCGCGAGTCGATCACGTCGTCGACGCTGCCGACCTTGCCGGCATCGAGCAGGCCGAGGTCGAGCATGCCCTGCGCCAGCACCTTGACCGCCGCATCGTGCGGGTCCGTGAAGCGGTTGCCGGCCTTGGTCACCGCGGCCGAGGCGTCCTGGCTCGCGAGCACCAGGTCGTACAGCGCGCGCTGCGGGCCGCTGAACCTGCCGTTGGCCGGGAAGGTGCGTGTGATGTCGCTGGCATAGCCGTCGAGTTCGCAGCCTGCGTCGATCAGCACCAGTTCGCCATTGCGCACCGGCGCGGCGTCGGCGCGGTAGTGCAGCACGCAGGCATTGGCGCCCGCCGCCACGATCGAGCCGTAGGCCGGGTACTGCGAGCCGCCCAGGCGGAACTCGTGCAGCAGCTCGGCGTCGAGGTGGTACTCGCGCACGTCCTTGCCTTCGCGCAGCATGCGCGCCGACAGCTGCATCGCGCGGATGTGGGCGCGCGCGCTGATCTGCGCGGCGCGCCGCATGATGTCCTGTTCGTGCGCGTCCTTCACCAGGCGCATTTCGTCGAGCGGACCGCACAGGTCGTGCAGTTCCTCGGGGCACAGCGCGCCGTAGCGCACGCGTGCACGCACCGACTGCAGCCAGCCGTCGACGCGGGTTTCGAGGCCCTTGTGGATCGCGAACGGGAACCACACGGTCGATTTGTTCTCGAGCAGCTTCGGCAGCCGGGCGTCGAGCTCGTCGACCGAGAAGGCCTCGTCGATGCCAAGCGCCGCGGGCGCCGCGTCGGGGCCCAGGCGATAGCCGTCCCAGATTTCGCGCTCCAGGTCCTTGGGCGCGCAGAACAGCATGCTGCGGCCGTCGCCCGCGAGCACCAGCCAGGCGTTGGGCTCGGTGAAGCCGGTCAGGTAGTAGAAGTAGCTGTCGTGCCGGAACAGGAAGTCGCTGTCGCGGTTGCGCTGGCGCTCGGGCGCGGTCGGGACGATGGCGATGCCGTCCTTGCCCAGTTGCGAGGCGAGGCGCGCGCGGCGCTCGGCGTAGATCCGGTGGTCTTCTGAGGTCATCTTGGCGTGTTCAGTTGAAGAAGCCGTTCGGGCGTTCCCACGTCGGTCCAGGGACCGGCGTAGAGCTCGGCGCTCACGCGTTCATTGTCCATCGCGGCGCGCAGGATCGGGGCCAGCGGGGCTTTGGCGCCCGCCGGGTTGCCGGCCGGGATGCCGCAGTAAGGCGGCGCGAAGAGCGCGGCCCGGTAGAGGCCAATGGTCGAGAAAGTGTATTTCTCGGCCGCCGAGTTGAGCGCCAGGCCTTCTGCGGAGAGTCCGAAGTCCCCCTTGGGGTTGTGCGCGGGGTTCGGCACCAGCCACAGGTGCGCCAGCTTGCCGCTGGCCGCGAAGCGGTCCACCGCGGCCTGCGCGAAGGCGAAATCCGGCGCGAACACGTCGCCGGCCGCCACCCAGAAAATCTCGCCCAGGCGGGGCAGCGCGCGCACGATGCCGCCGGCCGTTTCCAGCGCTTCGCCGAAATCGCGGCCTTCGTCGGAGTAGGAAATCGATAGCGCAGGATGCCCATTCAGCAAGGGATTGGGGCCGAAGTGGTTGGAGATCTTCTCGCCGAGCCAGGCGGTGTTGACCACCAGGTCGGTGAAGCCGCCGGCGGCCAGCGCCTCCATTGGCCATTGCATCAGCGGCTTGCCGCGCACTTCGAGCAGCGGCTTGGGCGTGGTGTCCGTCAGCGGCCGCATGCGCTCGCCGCGGCCGGCCGCGAGGATCATCGCCCGCACGGAAGCCGGGGCACTCACGCGGCGACGCTGCCGCGCAGCAGTTCGTTGCGCTCGCTGTGGCGCGGCTGGAACAGCGCGACCAGACATTCCATCAGCGCATGCGCCTTGGCCGAATGGTCGCCGCCGAAGTTGCACACATACACGTCGAGCGTGGCGCCGCGCTGTTCGGGCCAGGTGTGGATGCACAGGTGCGATTCGGCCAGCAGCACGGTGGCCGTGACGCCGCCCGGCCCTTGCGGCGTGGCCGGAAAACCATGGACCAGCTTGCCCACCGGCTGCAGCCCGGCGGCCGTTGCCGCCTTGATGCAGACGGCGCCGAGCGCCTCCTTGTCGGTGAGCCATTGCATGGCGCATTGGCAGTCGTGGAGATCGGCGGTGAGGTGCAGCCCGTGCATGGGTGACAACTCTAGCAGCCCGGGTGTCGCCAAAGAGCATCAGTGGGGTGTTCTGGCCGCTGCAGGAGGGGGTTGGAGCGAGGCCGGTAAAATCGCGGGTTCCCCCTAATCCACATTCCCCGAAAGCCCACCGCCCATGGCAAACCAAGCCCTGATGGCCAACGCGATCCGCGCGCTGGCCATGGATGCCGTCCAACAAGCAAACTCCGGCCATCCGGGCGCACCGATGGGCATGGCCGACATGGCCGTCGCACTCTGGGGCGAACACCTGCGCTACAACCCCGCCAACCCGCACTGGTTCGACCGCGACCGCTTCGTGCTGTCGAACGGCCACGCCTCGATGCTGCTGTATTCGGTGCTGCACCTCACCGGCTACGACCTGCCCCTTGCCGAGCTCAAGAACTTCCGCCAGCTGCACAGCAAGACCGCGGGCCACCCCGAGGTCGACGTGACCCCCGGCGTGGAAACCACCACCGGCCCGCTGGGCCAGGGCATCACCAATGCCGTGGGCTTCGCGCTGGCCGAGAAGCTCCTCGCGGCCGAGTTCAACCGCAAGCACCACGCGATCGTCGACCACCACACCTACGCCTTCCTGGGCGACGGCTGCATGATGGAAGGCATCAGCCATGAAGCCTGCGCGCTGGCCGGCGCCTGGCACCTGAACAAGCTGATCGCGCTGTACGACGACAACGGCATCAGCATCGACGGCCAGGTGAAGCCCTGGTTCATCGACAACACCGAAGAGCGCTTCAAGGCCTACGGCTGGAACGTGATCGGCCCGATCGACGGCAACGACGCCAAGGACGTGTCCAAGGCCATCGCCAAGGCGAAGAAGGAAGACTCGAAGCCCACCCTCATCATCTGCAAGACGCAGATCGGCAAGGGCAGCCCGAACCGCGCCAACACCGCCAAGGCCCACGGCGAGCCGCTGGGCGCCGACGAGATCACGCTCACCCGCGCCGCGCTGAACTGGCCCTACGCGGCCTTCGAAGTGCCGGAGGAAGCCTACGCCGACTGGGACCACAAGGAAGAAGGCGCCAAGGCCGAAGCCGCCTGGAACGACAAGTTCGCCGCCTACGCGAAGGCCTTCCCGGAACTCGCCGCCGAGTTCACCCGCCGCATGCGGGGCGAACTGCCCAGGAACTTCCACCAGGTGGCGTTCGACACCGTGGTGGCCGCCCACACCAAGGGCGAAACCGTGGCCAGCCGCAAGGCCAGCCAACTCGCGCTCGAGGCCTTCACCGCCGCGCTGCCCGAGATGCTCGGCGGCAGCGCCGACCTCACGGGCTCCAACCTCACCAACACCAAGAGCACGGCCGCCCTGCGCTTCGATGCGAAGACCGGCGCGGTGGTCATGGACGTGCCGGTCCAGCAGCCGAACCAGGGTGCAGAAGACGAAGCCGCACCCGAGAGCACCGCCGACAACGCCGAACCGCCCCACGGCGTCGTCGGCCGCCACATCAACTACGGCGTGCGCGAGTTCGGCATGGCGGGCATCATGAACGGCGTCGCGCTGCATGGCGGCTTCATTCCCTATGGCGGCACCTTCCTGACCTTCAGCGACTACAGCCGCAACGCCATCCGCATGGCCGCGCTCATGAAGCGCCGCGTGGTGCACGTGTTCACGCACGACTCCATCGGCCTGGGCGAAGACGGCCCGACGCACCAGTCGATCGAGCATGCCGCCTCGCTGCGCCTGATCCCGAACCTCGACGTCTGGCGTCCGGGCGACACCGCCGAAACCGCCGTGGCCTGGGCCGTGGCGCTGCAGAACCAGTCGCGCCCCACCGCGCTGCTGCTGAGCCGCCAGAACATCGCCTACGCGCCCAAGGGCGAGCTCGGCGACATCAGCCGCGGCGCCTACGTGCTGGCGGAGCCCGAAGCCGTCGGCCTCAAGAGCAAGAAGACCGCCGCGGTCATCATCGCCACCGGTTCCGAAGTGCAGCTGGCACTGGCCGCCCAGAAGCTGCTGGCCGAGAAGAAGATTGCCGTGCGCGTGGTGTCGATGCCCTCGACCACCACCTTCGACCGCCAGGACGTGGCCTACAAGAAGGCCGTGCTGCCCAAGAAGCTGCCGCGCATCGCGGTGGAAATGGGCTGCACCGGCGGCTGGTGGAAATACGGCTGCGCGGCCGTCGTGGGCATCGACACCTATGGCGAGTCGGCACCGGCCGGGGCGCTGTTCAAGCACTTCGGCTTCACGGCCGAGAACGTTGCCGCCACGGTCGAAGCCGCACTGCGCGGCTGAGCCCGGCGAGGCCTTTCCCCTTTCTGTCCGACCACAAGTTTTTCAACCTTAGGAGCAAATCAGATGGCTATCAAACTCGGTATCAACGGCTTCGGTCGCATCGGTCGCAACGTGCTGCGCGCAGCGGTGCAGAACTTCAAGAACGACATCGAGATCGTCGCCATCAACGACCTGCTCGAGCCCGACTACCTGGCCTACATGCTCCAGTACGACTCGGTGCACGGCCGCTTCAAGGGCGAAGTCACGGTGGAAGGCAACACGCTGATCGTCAACGGCAAGAAGATCCGCCTCACGCAGGAGCGCGATCCGGCGCAGCTGAAGTGGAACGAAGTCGGCGCCGACATCGTGCTCGAGTCGACCGGCCTCTTCCTCACCAAGGAAACCTGCCAGAAGCACCTCGACGCGGGCGCGAAGAAGGTGATCATGTCGGCGCCGTCGAAGGACGACACCCCGATGTTCGTCTACGGCGTGAACGACAAGAAGTACGCCGGCGAAGCCATCGTCAGCAACGCCAGCTGCACCACCAACTGCCTGGCACCGCTGGCCAAGGTGCTGAACGACAAGTGGGGCATCAAGCGCGGCCTGATGACCACCGTGCACGCCGCCACCGCCACGCAGAAGACCGTCGACGGCCCGAGCAACAAGGACTGGCGCGGCGGCCGCGGCATCCTGGAAAACATCATTCCCTCGAGCACCGGCGCCGCCAAGGCCGTGGGCGTCGTGATCCCCGAGCTCAACAAGAAGCTCACCGGCATGAGCTTCCGCGTGCCGACCTCCGACGTGTCGGTGGTCGACCTCACGGTGGAACTCGAGAAGGAAGCCACCTACAAGGAAATCTGCGCCGAGATGAAGTCGCAGAGCGAAGGCGCGCTCAAGGGCGTGCTGGGCTACACCGAGGACAAGGTGGTGGCCACCGACTTCCGCGGCGACCCGCGCACCTCGATCTTCGACGCCGAAGCCGGCATTGCGCTGGACGGCACCTTCGTGAAGCTCGTGAGCTGGTATGACAACGAATGGGGCTACTCGAACAAGTGCCTGGAGATGGTGAAGGTCGTGGCGAAGTAAAAGCTTCGCGGACCCGGCAACAAAAACGCGCCCTCGGGCGCGTTTTTTCATGGACGTGGCACCGGGCGGTTCAGCGCAGCTTCTCGTTCCTGCGGATCTCGCTGGCCAGCTGGTTCGCCACCTCGGCCGATGCGCGCTTGGCGGAGAGCGCGAGGTCGTGCTTGAACTCGCTGAACTCCGCGGCACCCCGGCCGGTCGCCTTGACCCGCGTGATTTCCGCGCCGGCCGGATCGGTCACGGTGCAGGCGATCTCGGTGGTGAACTCCGTGGGTGGCCAGGTGAGGACCGACGAGGAGCTGGAACTGGTCGTGATCGCCGGCGTGAACACATAGGCTGCCCCCGACGCCTTGACGGCACTGGCATCGGCCGCCGAGGGGATGACGACCACGTCCTGGTAGACCGCGCGAAGCGCATCGCGGATCGATTTTTCCAGGTCGCGGTACGGGTAGTAGCTGATGCGGTCGCCGCCGCCGCCGGGGGTGATGGCCTGCTTGCCGCGCTCGGCATCGCTCATGGCATAGGCCACCTTCTTCGGCACCAGGTAGGTGTCGACGCGCTGTGGCGGCGCCGCCTCGGTGCTGAGCGAGATGGGGTGTGCGCAACCTGCGAGCACCGCGGCGAAGGCCAGCGCCAGCGCAATGCGGACGGTTCCGGAAAAGGACATGTTGGTCTTCCTTTTTTTTCGAACGGGTGGCGTCAGGAGCCGATGGCGGCGGCGAACTGCGGGTCGGTGTAGACCTTTTTCAGCAGCGCGCGAACGAGCGTCGGATAGGCCGTCTGCCCGGCCGGAATGGCCACCATGCCCGCGAAGCTGGACTCGAAGCTGATGTCGGCCTTGTAGGTCTTCTTCAGCCGCTGCACGCCTTCGCGCGTGACCTCGATCTGCACTTCCATCACGCCCGTGCCGGTGGAGATGTTCCCCACGCTGACGTCGTTGGCCAGGATCCGGGCATCGAGCCGCGTGCGCGACTTGGCATCGAATGCGGAGACTTCCTTCAGGTCGCGCACCAGCGCTTCCTCGAGATACTTGGCAAAGGTGCCGCTGGGCGAATCCAGCCGGGTTCCGCGCAGCGAGATCCTGTTGACGGGCGCGTTGGGGTCGGTCGGCTCGACCTTCACCACTGCGACGGTGGAAGGCTTCGAGGCCTTGAGCTGGTCAAGCGCGGCGTAGTCCGGCGCGTAGGGCGGTGCCTTGGGCGATGCGCAACCCGTCGCCAGGACGGCGAGCGCACAGAGGACAACGCCGAGCAGGCGGTTGTTTGCCATGTTTCTTCTCCTCCAGAGTTGTTTGGAGGCGCGACAGTAACATGACGTAAACCGGCCGCGTCAGACCGGCTCGAGCACGTGGATCAGCTTGCTCTGGACCAGCTCCTTCGTCTTCGCCCCGTGGGCCGCCATGTGCGGCGCCACCGCGTGGGCCTGCAGGTGCGCCAGCGTTTCCCATTTCTCGATCACCACGAAGGTGTCGGGCCCGAAGCTGGCCTTCGATGCAGGCACGCCCGCGGCGTCGACCGTGGCGCCGTATTCGATGCAACCCTCCTCGGCCAGCACGGCCGCGCGGTTGGCGGCAAAGGCTTCGAGCAGGCTGGCGCGCTGGCCCGGCTTGGCGGTGATGACGGCGACGACGTGGATCATGGAAAAAAGCTCCGTTGTTGCATGTGTGTGGAATGGGACCGTCGAATCTAAAAGACCGGCCGCCCGGCCAGCGGTCCCGCGCGCGACCCTATCATCGCCCGCATGTTCTTTCCCCTGCCCCGCACGGCCACCGCACCGTTCTGTCCCTCTGAAGTCAAGGGTAGCGTGGCGGTCCCGCAGGACCTGCCCTTCGGCAAGAAGCTGCTGCGCTACGCGGGGCCCGGCCTCTTGGTGTCGGTGGGCTACATGGACCCGGGCAACTGGGCGACCGACATCGAGGCCGGGTCGCGCTTCGGCTATGGCCTGCTCTTCGTGGTGCTGCTCGCGAGCCTCGCGGCGATGCTGCTGCAGACGCTGTGCGTGCGGCTCGGGCTGGTGGCGCAGAAAGACCTGGCGCGCGCCTGCCGCGAGCACTATTCGCCGCGCGTGAGCCGCTTCCTCTGGCTGGGCGCGGAGCTGGCCATCGTGGCCTGCGACCTGGCCGAGGTGCTGGGCAGCGCGCTCGCATTGCACCTGCTGTTCGGCGTCTCGATCCCGGTCGGCATCGGCATCACCGCGTTCGACACGCTGCTCGTGCTGGGGCTCCAGGGCGCGGGCTTCCGCCGCGTCGAGGCGATCGTGCTCGGGCTGGTGGGCACCATCGCGGGCTGCTTCGTGGTGGAGCTCGCGATGTCGCAGCCCAACTGGTTCGGCGTGGCGATGGGCTTCGCGCCCAGCTTCGAGCGGCTGCAGCAGCCGGGCGCGCTGTACCTCGCGATCGGCGTGGTCGGCGCCACCGTGATGCCGCACAACCTGTACCTGCATTCGTCCATCGTGCAGACCCGGCTGGTGGCCGACAGCGATGCGGCGCGGCGCGAGGCAGTGCGCTTCTGCACCTTCGACGCGGTGTTCTCGCTCTCGCTCGCGCTTTTGGTCAACGCGGCCATCATGGTGCTGGCGGCCAGCGCCTTCCACAGCACCGGCCATGTGGAGGTGACCGAGATCGACGACGCCTACCGGCTCATCGAGCCCATCGTGGGCAGCGCGGTGGCGGCCACGCTGTTCGGCATTGCGCTCCTGGCCTCGGGCCAGAGCTCGACCTTCACCGGCACCATCGCGGGCCAGATCATCATGGAAGGTTTTCTCGACCTGAAGATCCCGTGCTGGCAGCGCCGCCTGATCACGCGGGGGCTGGCGCTCGGGCCGGCGTTCCTGGGGGTCTGGTGGTTCGGCGATGGCGGCGTGGGCAAGATGCTGGTGCTGAGCCAGGTGGTGCTGAGCTTCCAGCTGCCGTTCGCGATGTGGCCGCTGATCCGCTTCACGAGCAGCCGCGCGCTGATGGGCGGCTTTGCCAACGGCAGGCTGGTCAAGCTGCTGGCCTGGGGGCTGTTCGGCGTGATCAGCTCGGCCAACGTGTGGCTGGTGGCGTCGACGGTGCTCGGCGGCCCTTGATTTGGTGAAGACGAAGCCTTGTATCTTTAGCGCTCGGCCGCGTCCTTCCACAGGTGCACCAGCGACTCGGGCGCTTCGTTCTCGGGCACCTCGAAGCTGACCGAGCCCGAATGGGAAGTGGCGCTTTCCACCACGACCTCCACGCGGTAGAAGCGCTGGTCGCCGCCCGGCGAACCGGGGCCGCCGCGCGGCTCCGCGTGCGGCGCGGCGCTTTGCAGCGCTTCGCCGATCTGCTGGCGCAATTCCTCGCTGCAGTTGCCAAGCTGGTAGCTGCGCGGGCGCGACAGGCCCGGCACGTAGGCCACGCCGCCCTCGCGCGTCAGGCGCACGACGGAGGCCTGGTCCAGGGGCGGAAGCTGAATCATGATGGTGTGACTCCCACGGTGTTCCATGCGGCGCCAACGGCCTTGTGCGCCGCGCTGCCGGCGCCGAAGCGCCTGGCCGCATTTTCCACGCTGAGCTGTGCGAAGGCCAGGAAATCGGCGTCCCGGCGCAGCCGCCGATCACACACCGTGTCGTACCAGACGCGGCCAGCCGTCTCCCATGCCGGGCCCTGGATGGCGGTGGCAGCGAGATGAAAGGCGCGGTTCGGAATGCCGGAATTGATGTGCACGCCGCCATTGTCCTGCCGCGTGTCGACAAAGTCCTTCATGTGGGCAGGCTGCGGGTCCTTGCCGAGCACCGGGTCGTCGTAGGCCGTGCCGGGCTCGGCCATCGAGCGCAGTGCGCGCGCCTTCACCTTGTCGGTGAAGAGCCCCGCGCCCACCAGCCAGTCGGCCTGCTGGGCCGTCTGCTTCCGCAGGTGCTGCTTGACCAGCGCGCCGAACACGTCGCAGATCGATTCGTTGAGCGCGCCCGGCTGCCCCTGGTAGACCAGGCCCGCCTCGTGGTCGATCACGCCGTGCGTGAGCTCGTGGCCGATGATGTCCACCGCGATGGTGAAGCGGTTCATGACCTCGCCGTCGCCGTCGCCGAACACCATCTGCCTGCCGTTCCAGAAGGCGTTGTCGTAGTCGTTGCCGTAGTGCACGCTGCCCGTGAGCGGCATGCCCGCGCCATCGATGGAATCGCGCTCGAAGATGTCGTGATACAGGCGGTAGGTGGCGCCCAGGTAGTCGTAGGCCTCGTCGGCGGCGATGTCGCCGGTGGCGGCCTGCCCTTCGGCGCGCACCAGCCGGCCCGGCAGGGCCATGGTGTGTTCCGCGTCGTGGATGGCGCGCGCGGGCGACCCCCGCCGCAGGTAGCTGGGCGCGGGGCCCGACGACACGCCCTGCCCGGCCACCGCCTCGCGCAGCCCGCGGTGCTGGCGGTCGATCATCAGCGTCTGCGCCGCCTTCGCGCTGGCATGCGCACCGGCATGTTGCGCCAGCCGGTCCAGCAGGTACGGCGGTACGAAGCTGGGCGGCACAAGGCCCGGTGGGTGAAGCGGCATGGGCGACTCTCCTTTGCAGCTGGGGGCAACGAAAAAGACGGTATCAGAAAGCCGTAAAACCTGGATCACTCCGTTACTTCTGGTCATGAGATGGCCGCGTTCCAGGCCATACGATCGGAGCCTTCCGATCCACTTGCCGCCCCTGCCATGTTCATCGTCACCCTCACCTACATCCGTCCGCTTGAAGAGCTCGATGTATTGATGGATGGGCACATGGCGTGGCTGCGAAAGCACTACCAAAGTGGTCTGTTCCTGGCCTCGGGCCGGCAGGTGCCGCGCAAGGGCGGCGTGATCTTCGCGCGCTCGGGCGACCGGGCAGAGCTCGAGGCCGTGCTCGCACGCGACCCCTTCGTGCAGAACGGCGCGGCCAGCACGCACGTGATCGAGTTCGTGCCCAGCATGACCGCACCTGCGACCGAGATCCTCAAGGCGCTTTGAGACCGCGGGGCCGCGTGGCTCAGGCCGCCGGCTTTTCCTCGCGCCCGCCGGGGTGCCGCGCAAAACGCGCCGCATCGCGGCCATGCACCGGTGCCGGATCGCTCCAGGGCCAGCCACCGAACTGCGTGCGGCGGTAGTCGGCCAGCGTCTGGCTGATCTCGGCCTGCGTGTTCATCACGAACGGACCGTATTGCACCACCGGCTCGGCAATGGGGCGGCCCTGCAGCAGCAGGAATTCGCCCGGCTCTTCATCGCCATTGCGCAGTTCGACGGCCGTGTCGGCGCGCAGTTCGATGGCGGCCGGGCCTTCCACGCGCCGACCTGCGATGGTCGCCACCGCGCCCTTGAAGAAGTACAGCATGCGCCGCGTGCCATCGCCCGCGGCGGCCGGCAGCGTCCATTGCGCGCCGGGCGTCATCTTGAGCGTCCAGATCGCCACGTCGGCATCGGCCTGCGCGGCCCAGGAATCCGGCGGCGGCGCGAGCGGATGGATCGGCGCCGTTCCGCCGTCCGCGGCGGTGCCGCCGAAGCGGCCCGCGATCACCGCGACCTCGGTGCGGCCGCCCGCCGCATCGTCGGACGCAAAGTGCGGAATGGATTCCGACCAGAACATCGTGAAGTGCGGCTCGGCCATCTTGCTTCTGGCCGGCAGGTTGAGCCAGATCTGGAACAGCTCCAGCGGATTCGGCGCGTTCGCATCGAGCAGCGGAAACATCTCCGAATGCACGATGCCCTTGCCGGCTGTGAGCCACTGCACGTCGCCGCCGCCGAAGCGCGCGGTGGCGCCCAGCGAATCGGAATGGTCGATCAGCCCCTTGCGCACGATGGTCACCGTCTCGAAGCCGCGGTGCGGATGCGAGGGAAAGCCCGGCACCGTGTCGCCGTGGTACATGCTCCAGCCGTCCTTGCGGCTGAAGTCCTGGCCGATCTGGCGCCCCGCGAGCGGCGCCGCGGGCCCCATCTGCGCGTTGGCCTTCGGGTAGGCGTCGTCGTGATAGACGCAGAACAGGAACGGATCGATCGTCTGCCACGGGAAGCCGAGCGGGCTCACCTGCAGCGCGGGGCTGCGGCCTTCCTCGATATGGCTGCTGCTGTCGTTGTTGCTGGACACCTCGGTATTCCTTTCGGTTGGGTGCGCCGCCGCTGAATGCGCGGCGGCGCTGCTTTGTGGAATATCGGGGCGCACCCGCTTCAGGGAAGGGGCCTTCCGCGCAACAGTGAGGAGCGCATATGGAACGATGGGCATCGTTCTTGTGCGTCAGCAGCGCAGCATCAGGCGTTCTGATGGGTCACTTCGGCGTTCGGGTCCATGTACATCAGCTCCCACAGATGGCCGTCGAGGTCCTGGAAGCCGTGGCCGTACATGAAGCCGTAGTCCTGCGGCTCGCGCGGCACCGTGCCGCCCGCGGCCACCGCCTTGGCCACCATCTCGTCGACCTCGGCGCGGCTTTCGCACGAGAGGCACAGCAGCACCTCGGTGCTCTTGCTGGTGTCGGCCAGGCTCTTGCTCGTGAAGGTCTTGAAGAAGTCTTCCACCAGCAGCATGGCGTGGATGCTGCCTTCCTGGATCACCATGCAGGCGGCGTTGGCGTCGGTGAACTTCTCGTTGAAGGTGTAGCCCAGCGCGGCAAAGAAAGCCTTGGACTTGTCGAGGTTCTTGACGGCGAGGTTCACGAAGATCTGCTTGTTGGCCATGGTTGTCTTCCTATGTTGATGAAGAGTGGATCGGAGGTTTGCCGGCGTGTTGTGTACGCCGTCCACAAAAGATAGCAAAGAAAATGTACGGTGTCCACATTATTTTTATCGGAGGGCACTTTTTGCCAGCAGCCCGGCCAGCGCGAGGGTGCTGCGGTCCTCGAAATACGGGCCGACGATCTGCACGCCCAGCGGCAATCCACCGGCTGTGAAGCCCACGGGAGCGACCGTGGCGGGCAGGCCGCCCAGGCTCGCGAGCCCCGACCAGGCGGCCAGTGCGTCATAGCGTGTGGGCTTTCCATCGATAGTGAGCGTGCGCTTCTCGAAATCAGGCTCGGTCACGTGTTCAAAGGCCGCGCAGCCCGCCGCCGGGCACAGCACGGCGTCGAATTGCATGAACAGCGTGCGCAGCTGCGCCCGGATGCGCGTGCGCGTGGCCAGCAGGTCGAACCAGGTGCGCAGCCGCATCGGCGAACGGCCGCCGGGCTCGGCATGCGCGAGCACGGTCTGCACGATCTGGCCGTAGGTGTCGCCGACCTCGGCCAGGTCGGGCAGCAGGTCCGAGGCTTGGGCGACCGAGGCGCCGGCCTTCGCCAGCCGCTGCCCGGCGCCTTCGACGGCGGCGCGCACATCGGCCGCCACCGCGGCCTGCGGATGCGCGCTGACCACCAGCACGCGCCAGTCCTTCGCCGCCGAATGGCGCGCCGCCGGCAGCATGAAGCGGCCCTGCGCCACGTGGGCCGCATCGGGCCCGGCCAGCACATCGAGCGCCAGCGAGAGGTCGTCCGCGCCGTGGCCGATCGGCCCGATCACCGAGGGCAGCGCGGCCGGCGCCTCCTCGGTGCCCGGAAATGCAAAGCCGCGCGTCGGCAGCAGGCCCTCGCTCGGCTTGTGCGCGTACACGCCGCAAAAGCTCGCGGGAACGCGCAGCGAGCCCGTGAGGTCGGAGCCCAGCTCCAGCGCCACCATGCCGGTGGCCACCGCCGCTGCGCCGCCACCCGAGGAACCGCCCGGCGTGCGCCTGGCATCGAGCGGGTGCACCGTCCGGCCATACACCGGGTTGTCGCACTGCCAGTCGGCCAGCGCCGGCGGCACGTTGGTCTTGCCGAGAATCACCGCGCCTGCCGCCTTGAGGCGTGCCACGGCGACGGCGTCCTGCTGCGGCACGAAATCGCGGTACTGCGGCAGGCCCCAGCTGGTCGGCAGGCCGGCGACGTTGAAGGCCTCCTTCACCGTCATCGGCACGCCCAGCAGCGGCCGGCGCTCGCCGCGCGCGAGCGCCGCGTCGGCTTCGGCGGCCTGGCGGCGCGCGCGGTCGAAGTCGCGTACCACCACCGCGTTGAGCGGGCCGTCGAGCGCCTCGATGCGGGCGATGGCGGCTTCGCACAAGTCGACCGCGCTCACTTGCCTGGCGGCCAGCGCCTTGGCCGACCGTGCGGCCCCGGCGGCCAGGAGGGTGGTGGGGTCGAGGGCGGTCATGGTGTGTGCCTTTCTGCTGCTTGTCCATTCCAGCGACAGTGCCCGCATGGCGTGCGGAGAAAGACCGGGCATCATGGCCGGCATGGAAATCGAGTTCAAGTTTCATGTTCCCGCACAGCGCCTGAAAGCCGTGGAAGCCGCCATGCGGCGCGGCAGCGTCGTGCGTACCCGGCTGCAGGCGCGCTACTTCGACACCGCCGACCAGGCGCTGGCCGCCGAGGGCATCGTGCTGCGCCTGCGCAAGGAGGGGCGGCGCTGGGTGCAGACCGCCAAGGCCACCGGGGACAACGCGCTGCATCGGCTCGAACACAACGTCGACCTGGGCGCCGCGGCGGCCAGCCGCGCCGCGCCGGCCATCGACCCGCAGCGCCACCACGGCACGCCCGTGGGCGAGCGGCTTGCCAAGGTGCTGGCCGCGAGCGGCGCCCCGCTGGTCGAACGGCAGTCCACCGACATCGTGCGGCTCACGCGCGACGTGCGCACCACGGGCGACGGCGCGGCCGTGGTGGAGCTGGCGCTCGATGTCGGCAAGGTCATCGCCCATGCGGGCACGCCCGACGAGCGCGAATCGCCCGTGTGCGAGCTGGAGCTCGAACTCAAGCGCGGCGGCGTGCGGGGCCTGGTCGCGCTCGCGCGCCGCTGGTCGCAGCAGCACGGCCTGTGGTTCAGCACCGTGTCCAAGGCCGAGCGCGGCGCGCGCCTGCTGGCGAAGCTCGACGTGGTGCCGGCCGTGAAGGCCGAGACGCCGCGCTTTGCCGGCGAGAAAGGCAAGCTCGACGGCCGCGCCATCCAGCAGGCCGTGGTCGCGTCCTGCCTGGCGCAGATGCTGCCCAACGCAAGCGAGATCGCCGCGGGCAGCACGGATGAAGAACAGATCCACCAGCTGCGCATCGGCATCCGGCGCCTGCGCACCGCGCTGCGCGAACTCGCGGGGCTCGACCCGCGCACCGGTCTTTTCGACAGCGCCGAATGGGAGCCGCCGCTGGTCGAAGCCTTCCGCGCGCTCGGCCAACTGCGCGACCGCGAGCAGGTCGTGAAGCTGGCGCAGCCGCAGCTGCGCGATGCGGGGGCGCCGGAGTTCGATCCCTTGGCTGGCGACGATGCGGCGGCCGAAGCGCCGTCGCCCGGCGAAGTGGTGCGAGCGCCCGCGTTCCAGTCGGTGCTGGTTTCGCTGATCGGCTTCACCGCGGCGACGGCCGCGCCACACGCCAGTGCCGAAGGCGCCGGGCAGCCCGCGTCAGCGCCGCTCGGCGCCACCGAGGCGCGCCGCCATCTGCGCAAGCGCCTGAAGAGGCTGCATCGGCAGGCGGTGCGCGACGGCCGCCGCTTCGAATCGCTGTCGGCCGAGGACCAGCACCGCACGCGCAAGCGGCTCAAGCGCCTGCGCTACCTGGCCGAATTCGTGGCGCCGCTGTTCGCCGATGGGAATGATGAAGACGAAAAGTCATCGCCCGCCGAGCGCTACCTGAAGCGCCTGCGCCCCGCGCAGGACGCGCTCGGCGAATTCAACGACGAAGCCGTGGCGCTCGCGCTCTACCGCGAAGCCACCGCGCGCGATGCCCGCGCATGGTTTGCCGTCGGCTGGTTCGGCGCGCGCCGTGCGGCGGGCGCGAAGGCCTGCCGCAAGGCGCTGGGCAGGATCGGGAAGGCGCCGCGGTTCTGGAAAAAGAGGAATTAGAGAGCTGATCCGGAAGGATCAGTGATGGTGCCCATGCGCACCATGCACGTGCCGATGCTCGATCTCCACCGGCAGCGCCGCGCGCACGTCCGTCACCTGGAGGCTGAACTTCAGCGCCTTGCCCGCCCACGGATGGTTGCCGTCGAGCAGCACCACCGGGCCCTTGATCTTCATCACCGTGAAGAGGTGCTCGCGTCCGTCGTCGAGCCGCCCCTGCAGTTGCCCGCCCACCTTCACGCCCGGCGGGAATTCGGACTTGGGGATGCTGCGCACCAGCGACTCGTCGCGCAGGCCGAAGGCGTCTTCGGGTGCGAGGTTCAGCGTGGTCTGGAAGCCTTTTTCCTTGCCATCGAGTGCTTCCTCGATCTTGGGCAGCGTGTTCTCGTAGCCGCCATGCAGGTAGGCCATCGGCTCGGGGCTGGCCTCGATGAGCTTGCCCTGGGCGTCGGCGACCTTGTACTTGAGGGTGACGACGGTGTCTTTTTCGATTTTCATGGGGACATTTTCTGTGGAAATCGATCGTTCAGCGGGACGGGGCCCGCGCCGCCCGCAACATCTCCGGCAGCGCCTCCACCGTACTGAGCTTCTCCATCACCATCGCGATGAACGCCGACACCGCCAGCGGCAGGTGCTTGCGGCTCGGATAGAGCACGCTCAGCCCCTGCCCCGTGCGCTGGTACTGCGGCAGCACCGGCACCAGCCGGCCGGCCTCCAGGTCGAGCCTGGCCATGGTGGGCGGCAACAGCGCGACGCCCAGGCCGGCGAGCGCGGCCTTGCGCAGCGCCTGCGCGGTGTTGCCGCTGAAGCGGCCCGCGACCTGCACTTCTTCCTCCGCGCCGCCGGGGCCGGCCAGGCGCCAGAGGGTGCGGCCGCTCGGATGGGGCGAGGTGACGCAGTCGTGGTTCGCCAGGTCCTGCAAGCTGGCGGGCGCGCCGCGCGCGGCGATGTAGGCGGGGCTCGCCACCATGCCGTCGGTCCGGGCGCCCAGCAGCTGGCGGCCGACGTAGCCGGAGTCGGGCAGCGCGCCGCCGCGGAATGCGATGTCGATCTGCTCGGCGATCAGGTCGGCCCTGGCGTCGCTGAGCACGAAGTCGATGCGCACCAGCGGATGCGCAGCCAGGAAGTCGGCCACCCATTCCATCGGGAAGAAATCGAAGAAATCGGCCGTCGCCGCCACGCGCACCAGGCCGCTGGGCTGCTGGCTGCCGGTGATCAGCTGCTGCCCGGCCTCGACCAGCCCGTCGACTGCGCCCGCGCAGCGCTCGTGAAAAGCCTGGCCTGCGCTGGTCAGCGTGAGCTTGCGGGTGGAGCGCTGCATGAGCCGCGTGCCCAACTGCGCCTCGAGCTGCTGGACGCGCCGGCTCACGGTGTTGGGCGGCAGGCCCAGCCGGCGCGCCGCCCCGGCAAAGCTGCCGTGACGCACCACCTGCACGAACATGGCGATGTCGTTGAGATCGAGCATGGCGGTGATTCCTTCTTCTGATGGATGAGTGCAATCCGATTCTGCCGTCTAGTTGATCAATGGGTGCGGCCCTAACCTTGTGCCCATGACTTCCTCATCCTCCACTTCCCCGATCCAGCGCCGCATCGTCTGGGGCGCTCGCATTCTTCTCGCGCTGGCCTTCGGTGCCGCCGGCCTCGCCAAGCTGGCCGGCTTGCCGCAGATGGTCCAGGTGTTCGAGGCGGTCGGCTTCGGCCAGTGGTTCCGCTACCTGACGGGCGTGGTCGAGGTCGGCGGCGCGGTGCTGCTGCTGGTGCCGGCAACCGGCTTCATCGGCGGCCTGCTGCTGACCGCGACCATGGCCGGCGCCGTGGCCACGCACCTTGTGCTGATCGGCGGCAGCCCCGTGCCGGCCATGGTGCTCCTGCTGCTGTCGGCCTTCGTGGCCTGGCGCCTGCGGCCCGTGCCGGCGGGCAGGGCAGCCTGATCTTTCTTCTTCCATCGGTTAAGGACCCTCCAATGACAACTGCCGTTGCCACCACCACCGAAGCCCGCGCCATCGTCTACCGCACGCGCGGCTCGCAGCACGGGCCGATCACGCGGCTCATGAGCCCGGGCGACCTGGGCGAATTCCTCAAGCCTTTCGTGTTCCTCGACCTTTTCGGCTTCGACACCTCGGGCGGCCGCAAGGGCTTCGGCATGCATCCGCATTCGGGCATTGCCACGCTGACCTGGCTGATGGAAGGCGACACGCGGTACGAAGACACGACCGGCGAACAGGGCGTGCTGCCGGCCGGCGGCGTCGAGTGGATGCGCGCCGGCAACGGCGTGTGGCACGACGGTGCGCCTGCGCCGGGCACCAAGCGCGTGCAGGGCTTCCAGCTCTGGGTGGCCCTGCCGGCCTCGGAAGAGAACGCGCGGGCGCAAAGCATCTACCTCGCGCCCTCGCAGGTGCCGCGGGAAGGGCCGGCGCGCGTACTGCTCGGGCGCCATGGCGCGGCGCAAAGCCCCATTCCGGCCCCGGCGCCGATCAACTATCTGGCCGTGCAGCTGAAGGACGGCGAACACTGGCGCTACACGCCGCCCGCCGGCCACACGGTGGGCTGGATCGCGGTCGATGCGGGCCGGCTCGATGTAGGCGGCGGCGAACCGGTCGCCGCCGGCGAGCTGGCGGTGTTCGAGGAATCGGGCGCGGCCATCGGCTTCGTGGCCCATGGCGACACGTCCTTCGTGCTGGGCTCGGCCGTGAAGCATCCGCATGAACTGGTGACGGGCCACTACTCGGTGCACACCAGCCAGGCGGCGCTCGACCAGGGCGAGGCCGAGATCCGCCGCATCGGGGCGCGGCTGCGCGAGGAAGGCCGCCTGCGCTGAGCTGCGTTTCAGCGCTGCACCCTGGTGCAGCCGGCGCCTTCATGGCGCAGCCATCCCGCCCCAAAGGCACCGTCCGGCCCCACGCGCCGCGCGCACTTTCCCCGGTGCGCGCGGCGTTTTTCCTGCCGCCTGCCCTTTGCCGGCGCGGCTTTGCGCGCTTCCGGCCGCCCCACCAAGGGCTTACCCCATCACGCGGGCCTGCATATTGCTTAAGACTGTCGTCGGTTGACTGTCGACAGCTCGCACAGTCGATCCGATGAACCCGAACATGGCGCCGGCGGCTTCCCGCCGGGCCTGAAAAAGGAACGCGACATGCAATTGCAGGCAGTGGGCCGCAAGGCCCCACCCGTTTCCGAAGCCGAGCGCCAGGTGCGCGAAGACCTGGCCGCCGCCTACCGCCTGGTGGCGCACTACGGCATGGACGACAGCATCTACACGCACATCTCCGCGCGCGTGCCGGGCACCGAGGACCAGTTCCTGATCAACCCCTTCGGCATGCTGTTCAGGGACATCACGGCCTCGTCGCTGGTGAAGATCGACCTGGACGGCCGCATCCTCGACGACTCGCCCTGGGACGTGAACCCGGCCGGCTTCACCATCCACAGCGCGGTGCATTCGGCGCGCCACGACGCGGCCTGCGTGCTGCACACGCACACGGTGGCGGGCGTGGCGGTGTCGTCGCTGGCCGCCGGGCTGCAGCCGTGCAACCAGTGGGCGCTGCAGTTCTACAACCGGGTGGTCTATCACGACTTCGAGGGCATCGCGCTGGACGCCGACGAGCGCGAGCGCCTGGTGGCCGACCTGGGTCCGACGGCGCGTGCGCTGATCCTGCGCAACCACGGCCTGGTCACGCTCGGGCGCACGGTGTCGGAGGCCTTCATCCTGATGCTCAACCTGGAGCGCGCCTGCCGTGTGCAGGTGGCGATCCAGTCGAGCGGCCTGCCGGTGCATCCGGTGCCGGCCGAAGTCTGCGAGAAGACCGCGCAGCAGTACGAAAGCGGCGACAGCGTGCGCCAGCCGGGCCAGCCCGATCCGAACGCGCGCGAATGGCGCGCCCTGCTGCAGCGCATCGATCCGCTTCCCGCCACCTCGTACCGCGACTGAACCTGGCGCCGCGCGCGGCGCCCGCGTTCTTCCGTTCCCGTTTCCTCGTCCCCACCCGCTCGCACAGAGCCACAAGGAGTTTCCGCACATGAAACGTCGCAACCTCATCCAGATGGGCGCCGCCTCGGCCGCCGGATTGACGCTGGCGGGTGTCCCGCTGCACCTGCTGGCGCAGGGCAAGAAGGGCGGCGTGATCAACGCCGTGGTGCAGCCGGAGCCGCCGGGCCTGATGCTGGGCATCACGCAGAACGGCCCCACGCAGATGATCTCGGGCAACATCTACGAAGGCCTGCTGCGCTACGACGAGAAGATCAACCCGCTGCCCTCGCTGGCCACCTCGTGGACCGTCAACAAGGAAGGCACGCTCTACACCTTCAAGCTCAAGCCCGGCGTCACGTGGCACGACGGCAAGCCCTTCACCTCGGCCGACGTGGTGTTCTCGGCCGACGTGTTCCTGCGCAAGACGCATGCGCGGCTGCGCGCCAACCTGGCGGCGGTGGAAAGCATCAAGGCCATCGATCCGCTCACGGTCGAGTTCAAGCTCAAGTACCCCTTCGGCCCCTTCATCGGCATCTTCGAGGTCGGCAGCATGCCGATGATCCCGAAGCACATCTACGAAGGCACCGACTTCGCCACCAACCCGGCCAACGCCACGCCCATCGGCACCGGGCCGTTCAAGTTCAAGGAGTGGGTCAAGGGCTCGTACATCCAGCTCGCGGCCAACGACAAGTACCACGTCAAGGACGTGCCGCTGGTCGAGAGCGTGTACTTCCACGTCATTCCCGACGCAGCCTCGCGCGCGGCGGCCTTCGAGTCGGGCAAGGTCGACCTGGTGCCCGGCGGCGCGGTCGAATACTTCGACGTGCTGCGGCTTTCCAAGCTGCCGGGCGCGGCGGTCACCACCAAGGGCTGGGAGTTCTTCGCACCGCATTCGTGGCTGTGGCTCAACAACCGCAAGGCGCCGATGGACAAGGTCAAGTTCCGCCAGGCCGTGATGTACGCGATCGACCGCGAGGCCATGGCCAAGATCGCCTGGCAGGGCTTTGCCAAGCCGGCCACCGGTCCGTTCAACAGCAACATCAAGTTCCACAGCACCGACGTCGCCAAGTACCCGCGCAACGTGGCCACCGCCAAGAAGCTGCTCGAAGAAGCCGGCTACAAGGGCGAGACGCTGCGCCTGCTGCCGCTGCCCTACGGCGAGACCTGGGCGCGCTCGGCCGAGATCCTGCGCCAGAATCTCGCGCAGGCCGGCATCAAGGTCGAGCTGGTGGCCACCGACGTGGCCGGCTGGAACCAGAAGCTCAACGAGTGGGACTACGACCTCGCCTTCACCTACGTCTACCAGTACGGCGACCCGGCGCTCGGCGTGGCGCGCAACTACACCACCAGCAACATCGCCAAGGGCTCGCCCTTCAACAACGTCGAGGGCTACTCGAACCCGAAGGTGGACGAGCTGTTCGACGCCGGCGCCAAAGAAGCCGACCCCGAGAAGCGCAAGGCCATCTACCTGCAGGTGCAGAAGATCCTGCTCGACGAAGTGCCCGTGGCCTGGCTGCATGAGCTCAACTTCCCGACGCTGTACCGCACCAAGCTCGGCAACCTGATCACGTCGGGCATCGGCCTGAACGACAGCCTCGGTACGGCAACGCTCGCATGACGGCCAGCCTGCGCACGCCACCTCACAGGAGCCGCCGATGAAACGTACGCAGTTCATGCTGGGCCGCGTGATGCAGGGCCTGCTGGCGATCCTGCTGATCGCCACGGTCAACTTCATGCTGGTGCGCGCGGCGCCGGGTGATCCGGTGTCGGTGCTGGCGGGCGAGGCGGGCGCGTCCGATCCGCAGTTCGTGGCGCAGCTGCGCGCGCAGTTCGGGCTCGACCAGCCGATCACCACGCAGCTCGCCACCTACGTCGGCAAGGTGGTGCGGCTCGACCTGGGCTTCTCGTACCGGCAGCAGCAGCCGGTGCTGAAGCTCATCATGGACCGGCTGCCCGCCACGCTGCTGCTCACGGGCACGGCCTTCGCGCTGTCGCTGCTGTTCGGCATCACGCTGGGCGCGCTGGCCGCGCGGCGGGCCGGCACCTGGGTCGACAGCTCGATCACCGTGGTGGCGCTCATCTTCTATGCCACGCCGCTCTACTGGCTCGCGCTGATGGCGGTGCTGGTGTTCACGGTGCAGCTCGACTGGCTGCCGGGCTTCGGCTTCAGCACCGTGGGCTCCGGCGCCACCGGCCTGGCGCTGGCCTGGGACATCGCGGGCCACCTGGTGCTGCCGGCACTGACGCTCGCGCTCTTCTACATGGCGGTGTATGCGCGCATGACGCGCGCCGCCATGCTCGAGGTGGCGCAGATGGACTTCGTGAAGACCGCCCGCGCCAAGGGCGTGAAGCCCGGGCGCATCCTGCGCGCGCACGTGCTGCGCAATGCGCTGCTGCCGGTGGTCACGCTCGCGGGCATCCAGGCCGGCGGAATGATCGGCGGCGCGGTGCTGACGGAGACCGTGTTCGCCTGGCCCGGCATCGGCCGCCTGATGTTCGACGCGCTGCTGCAGCGCGACTACAACCTGCTGCTCGGCGCCTTCCTGGTCACCGCGGCCATGGCCGTGCTGTTCAACCTCATCACCGACCTCGTCTACACGCTGGTCGATCCGCGGATCGAACTATGACCCTGCTGCAAAGTCCATTCTGGCGGCGCTTCTGCCGCAACAAGGGCGCCGTGCTCGGCATGGCCGTGCTGGTGCTGGTGGCCGTGGTGGCCCTCATCGGCCCATGGGTCGCGACCAACGATCCATGGAACATGGTCGAGCAGCCGTTCGTGCGGCCGTGGACCGAGCCCGGCTTCGCGCTCGGCACCGACACGCTGGGCCGCGACATCCTCTCGGGCGTGATCTACGGCGCGCGCATCTCGCTCCTGATCGGGCTGGTGTCGACCGTGGTGGCGCTGCTGATCGGCGTGACGCTCGGCGCCATTGCCGGCTACTTCGGCGGCTGGATCGATGCGGCGCTGATGCGCTTCACGGAGCTGTTCCAGGCCGTGCCGAGCTTCGCGCTCGCCATCGTGCTGGTGGCGATCTTCCAGCCCTCGGTCAATTCGATCGTGGTGGCCATTGCCATCGTCTCGTGGCCGCCGGTGGCGCGGCTGGTGCGCAGCGAGTTCCTCACGCTGCGCCAGCGCGACTTCGTGCAGGCCGCGCTGCTCGCGGGCCAGTCGACGCCGCGCATCATCCTCACGCAGATATTGCCCAACGCCATGTCGCCGATCATCGTGATGGCCTCGCTCATGACGGCCACGGCCATCCTGCTGGAGTCGAGCCTGAGCTTCCTCGGCCTGGGCGATCCGAACCAGATGAGCTGGGGCTACATGGTGGGCGCGGCGCGCACCGTGCTGCGCCAGGCCTGGTGGATGGCGCTGTTCCCGGGCCTGGCCATCGTGCTGACCGTGCTCGCGCTCAACCTGGTGGGCGAAGGCCTCAGCGACGGGCTCAACACGCGGCTCGACGGGAGGGGCAAATGAGCGCCACCGTCACACCCATGAAGCCGGTGCAGCCGGTGCTCGACGTCGTCGGCCTGGGCATCCGCCTGCCCAGGGGCGCGGACCGCGCGCTGGCTGTCGACGGCGCCACGCTGTCGGTGCTGCCGGGCCAGACGCTGTGCGTGGTCGGCGAATCGGGCTCGGGCAAGTCGATGATCGCCAACGCCGTGATGGGCCTGCTGCCGCGCCCGCACGTCGAGCCCGTGGCGGGGCAGATCCTCTTCGAAGGCCGCGACCTGCTGCAGCTCAGCGAGCCGCAGATGCGCGAGCTGCGCGGCCGGCGCATCGGCATGGTGTTCCAGGAGCCGATGACGGCGCTGAACCCGGTCATGCGCATCGGCGAGCAGATCGGCGAAGTCTTCGACGCGCACGGCAGCGTGCCCGCGGCCGAGAAGCGGCGGCGCATCCTGGCCGCGCTGGCCGACGTGGGCCTGCCCGATCCGGAGCTGCTGATCGACGCCTATCCGTTCCGCCTCTCGGGCGGCCAGCGCCAGCGCGTGATGATCGCCTGCGCGCTGGTGCTCGAGCCCGTGCTGCTGATTGCCGACGAACCGACCACCGCGCTCGACGTCACGACGCAGGCGCAGATCCTCGCGCTGATCCGCGAGCTGCAGCAGCGCCGCGGCACGGCGGTGCTGTTCATCACGCACGATTTCGGCGTGGTGTCGGAGATTGCCGACCAGGTGGTGGTGATGCAGACCGGCAAGGTGGTCGAGGCCGGGCCGGTGCGCCAGGTGCTCGATGCGCCGCAGCACCCGTACACGCGCAAGCTGATCGCCGCGATCCCCACAGGCAACGCCGAGCGCGACACCCCCACCGGCGAGATCGTGCGCGTGCTGCAGGTGCAGGACCTGTGCAAGACCTACACCTCGGGCAACGGCCTCTTCAAGCGCGGCCGCTCGGTGCAGGCCGCGAAGAACGTCAGCTTCGAGCTGCGCCGCGGCGAAACGCTGGGACTGGTCGGCGAATCGGGCTCGGGCAAGTCGAGCGTGGGCCGCTGCCTGGTGGGGCTCTCGCCCTTCGACAGCGGCCGCATCCTCTTCAAGGGCCGCAGCCTGTCGCAGGGCCCGGCCTTCCGGCGCGAGGCCGCGGGCAGGATCCAGATGGTGTTCCAGGACCCGTACGCCTCGCTGAACCCGCGCCACCGCGTGGGCGCGGCCATCGCGGGCGGACCGATCGCGCAGGGCGTGGGCAAGGCCGAAGCCATGGCGCGCGCGATGGAGCTGCTCAAGCTCGTCGGCCTGGGCGCCGACGCGGCCGAGCGCTATCCGCACGAGTTCTCGGGCGGGCAGCGCCAGCGCATCGGCATTGCGCGCGCGCTCGCCATGCAGCCCGAACTGCTGGTGGCCGACGAGCCGGTGTCGGCGCTCGACGTGTCGGTGCAGGCGCAGGTGCTCGAACTCTTCGCGCAGGTGCGCGAGCAGTTCCAGCTCGCCATGGTCTTCATCACGCACGACCTGCGCGTGGCCGGCCAGATGTGCGACCACATCGCGGTGATGCAGCGCGGCGAGGTCGTCGAATATGGCGAGACGCACAAGGTGCTCGGCGATCCGAAGCACGCCTACACGCGCAAGCTGATCGAGGCGGTGCCGCGGCTGGTGTCCGCCGCGTCGCCGGCCGAGGCATTGGTCGCGTGATGGCGTCCACGGACGACAAGGGACGCGCGCCCTGCGTGGCGATCCTGAGCGCGGTGCTGGACATGGAATACCTTGCCGTGGCTTTCCGCGAGGCCCATCCGGGCATCGACCTGCGCCTGGGCGAAGAGCTCGGCGCGCTCGACCAGATCGAAGCGGCCGTGTGCTGGTTTCCGCCGCACGGCCTGCTCGCCCGGATGCCGAAGCTGCGGCTCGTGCAGTCGCTGGCCGCGGGCATCGAGCACATCACGGCCGATGCAGAGTTGCCGCGCCAGGTGCCGCTGTGCCGCATCGTCGACACCGGCATGGCGGCCGGCATGAAGGCCTATGTCTGCTGGGCCGTGGTGCAGCAGCATCGCGGCATGCGGGCCTACGTCGCGAGTTCCGCCGCCCGCCGGTGGGAGGAACAGCCGATCGTGTCGCCGCGCCACCATCGCGTGGGCATTGCCGGCCTGGGCACGCTGGGCATGGCCTGCGCCGAGGCGCTCGCCGCCATCGGCTACCCGGTGCGCGGCTGGAGCCGCAGCGCGAAAGAGGCCTTGCCGGCCGGCGTCGAGGGCTTCCACGGCGCCGCGCAGCTCGATGAATTCCTTGCGGGCTGCGACACGCTGGTGTGCCTGCTGCCGCTCACCGCCGAGACGCACGGCTTTCTCGATGCCGCGCTGTTCGCCAAGCTGCCGCGCGGCGCGCACCTGATCAACGTCGGCCGCGGCGACCACCTGGTCGAGGCCGACCTGCAGCCGGCGCTCGATGCGGGCCAGCTCTCGGCGGCCACCCTCGATGCGTTCTCGCAGGAGCCGCTGCCGCCGGACCATCCGTTCTGGGGCGACCCGCGCATCCTCGTCACGCCCCACATCGCCACGCGCACCGACAGCCTCGTGATCGCGCGCCAGACGCTCGACAACCTCGCGTCGCTGCGGCAAGGCCGCCGGCCCGCCAACCAGGTCGACCTGGCGCGCGGCTATTGAACTCCCCACAAACCGGAACCGACTTCATGAACGCCAGCACGCACGCGGAGAACGCCGCCAACGACATCGCCGCGCATCTCCATCCCTTCACCAACCTCGCGACCCATCCGCAGCTCGGCCCGCTGGTGATCCAGCGCGGCGACGGCATCTTCGTGGAGGACGACCAGGGCCGCCGCTATCTCGAAGCAATGTCGGGCCTGTGGTGCGCCTCGCTGGGCTTCAGCAATGCACGCCTGGCCAAGGCCGGCAGCGAGGCGCTGCACGGGCTGCCGTACTACCACACGTTCAACGGCCGCTCCAATCCGGCCGCGATCGCGCTGGCCGAAAAGCTCTTGTCGCTGGCGCCGGTGCCGATGTCCAAGGTGTTCTTCGCCAACTCGGGTTCGGAGGCCAACGACTCGGCGGTCAAGCTGGTCTGGTACTACCACAACGCCATCGGCAAGCCTAAAAAGAAGAAGATCATCGCGCGCCGCAACGCGTACCACGGCGTCACCGTCGCGGCCGCGAGCCTGAGCGGCCTCGCGCCGAACCACCGCGACTTCGACCTGCCGATCGACCGCATCCTGCACGTCGATTGCCCGCACCATTTCCGCTACGCCGAGGCCGGCGAGAGCGAGCAAGACTTCGCGACGCGGCTGGCCGCTGCGCTCGAGCAGCGCATCCTCGACGAAGGCCCCGAGACGGTCGGCGCCTTCATCGCCGAACCCGTGATGGGCGCGGGCGGCGTGCTGGTGCCGCCGGCCACCTACTTCGACAAGGTCCAGAAGGTGCTCGCGAAATACGATGTGCTGCTGATCGCCGACGAGGTGATCTGCGGCTTCGGCCGCACCGGCCAGATGTTCGGCTCCACCACCTTCGGCCTCCGGCCCGACATCCTGACCGCGGCCAAGGCGCTGTCCTCGGGCTACGTGCCGATCTCGGCCGTGATGGTCAACGAGAAAGTGCATGCGGCCGTGGCCGCCAACAGCGGAAAGATCGGCACCTTCGGCCACGGCTTCACCTACTCGGGCCATCCGGTGGCCTGCGCCATCGCGCTCGAGACGCTCAAGGTCTATGAGGACGAGAACATCGTCGCGCACGTGCAATCGCTGGTGCCGCAATTCCAGAAGGGGCTGCAGGCCCACGCCGGGCGCAGGTACGTCGGCGAGGTGCGCGGCGTGGGGCTCATCGGTGCCATCGAGCTGTATGCCGACCCTGCGAAGCGCACGCCCTTCGATCCTGCGCAGAAGGCCGGCGCGCGCCTGGCCGAACTCGCACTGGCGCAGGGGCTCATCGTGCGCGCGATGGGCGATTCCATTGCCTTCTGCCCGCCGCTCATCATCACGGCCGGACAGATCGACGACATGTTCGCGCGCTTCGGCCGCGCCATGGCAATCTTCGAGGAAAGCTTCGCGTGAAGGCCTTCTTCACCGACGAGCAGTTGCTGCACGACCCGCAGCAGTTCATGCGGCTGGGCCGCCTCTGCAAGCCGACCGACCTGCCAAGCCGCGCGCATGCGCTGCGCGACGCGCTGGCCCTGCGCGGCATTGCGCTGGCCGAGCCGCGGGACTATGGCCGCGCGCCGCTCGAAGCCGTGCACAGCGCCGACTACCTCGACTACCTCGAAACCGCCTACGCGCTGTGGCGCGAACTGAAGGTGCCCGGCGTGGAGCCCGGCATCGAGGTGCTGCCGAACCTCTCGCCCTACTACAACGGCACGCCGGGCGTGGCGCGCGCGCCCTGTCCTTCGCCCTCGCTGGTGGCGCGCACGGGCTACTACATCAGCGACCTCTCGTGCCCGCTCGGCCCGCACACCTGGCGCTCGATCCTGCGCTCGGCCCACACCGCGGTGGCCGCCGCCGATGCGGTGCTGGAAAGCGGCGACGCGGCCTACGCGCTGTGCCGCCCCTCGGGCCACCACGCGCACCGCGACCGCGCGGGCGGCTTCTGCTACATCAACAACAGCGCCATCGCAGCGCAGCGCCTCTGCGGGCGGCACGGCCGCGTGGCGGTGTTCGACGTCGATGCGCACCACGGCGACGGCACGCAGAACATCTTCTATGCGCGCGGCGACGTGCTGACCGTGTCGACGCATGCCGATCCCTCGGGCTACTACCCGTTCTACACCGGCTACGCGCACGAGCGCGGCACGGGCGCGGGCGAAGGCTTCAACCTGAACCTGCCGCTCGCGCACGGCGCGGACAACGCGGCGTTCCTGCAGGCGGTGGATGAAGGCGCGGCCGCGCTGCGCGAATTCGCGCCGAAGGCGCTGGTGCTCGCGCTCGGCTTCGACAGCTACAAGGACGACCCCATCAGCGTGCTGAAGCTCGACCTCGACGCCTACCGCCACATCGGCGAGCGCGTCGGCGCGCTGAAGCTGCCCACGGTGATCGTGCAGGAAGGCGGCTACATGGTCGAGGCCATCGGCCCCGCACTCGACAATTTCCTGCAGGGCTTCCAGGCCGCGCGATGAGCACCGCCGCCACGGCTCTCTCATTGCGTCCGGCGGGTTCCAGACGCGCCGGCGTGGCGCTGTTCTTCTGCGCGCTGGTGGCCTTTGCCTCCTACGACGCGTTCTGCAAGTACATGCTGCAGTTCTACCCGGCGCCCTTCGTCAACGTGATGCGCTATGTCGCGGTGAGCGGCATTGCCTTTGCGATGCTGCTGCGCCATGGCGACCTGCGCATGTGGCGCACGCCGCACAAGCCCCTGCTGCTGCTGCGCGGGCTGATGCTCGCGACGGTGGCCACCTGCTTCATGACCGCGCTCATCTGGATGCCGCTGGCCGAGGCCACGGCCATCTACTTCACCGCGCCGCTCCTGATGGTGGCGCTGTCGCCGTGGCTGCTGGGCGAGCAGGTGCGGCGCAGCCGCTGGGTGGCGGTGACGGTCGGCTTCGGCGGCATGCTGCTGATCGTGCGGCCGGGGGCCGACCTGCCGCTGCTCGGCACGGTGCTGATGGCCGTGGCCGCCGTCTGCTATGCCATCTTCCAGCTGCTCACGCGGCGGCTCGCGGGCCTGGTCGCGGGGCCGGTGCAGTACGCCTGGACCGCGCTGGCCTGCTTCGTCGTCACGCTGCTGCCTGCGCCCTTCTTCCTGCCGGCCCAGCAGCCGCCCTGGGGCGACGTGGCGCTGCTGCTCGCGGGCGGCGCCTGCAGCGCGGCGGCGCAATGGCTGCTGCTGGCCGCCTTCGAGCGCGTGGAGGCTTCCACGCTCGCGCCGCTCAACTACTTCCAGCTGCTGCTGGCCGTGGCCTTCAGTACCTTCTGGTTCCGCCGGCCGCCCGACGCGATCGCGATGGCCGGCATCGCGCTGATCATGGCGGCGGGCATCTACCTGGCGCGCGCGGGGCGGGGCCTGAAGATCGCACCGGCCGCGCCGGACGCCATCCGGTGAAGAATCGCCCCTGGCGCAGCATCCCAATGACGAGACAAGCAACATGGCAACTTCCATAACCACTCCTCCTTCTGCCGACGCGGCCCTGTTCGAGTCGGTCGAGTCGACCGACCTCGTCGGGCTGGTCGAGGCCCAGCTGACGCGCGCCATCGTCGAAGGACGGCTGGCCCCCGGCAGCCGCATCGTCGAGGCCGACATCGCGCGCCGCATGGGCGTGAGCCGCGCGCCGGTGCGCGAGGCGGCGCGGCGGCTCGAGCGCCAGGGCGTGCTGGTGGCCAAGCCGCGCCACGGCTTCGCGGTGCGGACCATCAGCGTGCAGGAGATCGACGACCTGTTCGAAGTGCGCCTGAGCCTTGAACTCACCTCCATCGAGCTGGCCTGCCGCAAGGCCGACGACGCGGGCATCGCGCGCGTGCAGGCGCTGGTCGAGGCCATGGTGCGCGAGGCCAACACGCAGCCGCAGCACCACCGCATCGCCAACGACCTGGCGCTGCACACGCTGATCTGCGAGCTGTCGGGCAATGCGCACCTGCACCGCATCTTCATGAACACGCAGACCGAGATGCAGATGATCATCGCGCTGATCGATGCGGTCTACCACGACCCCACCGCGATGGCCGAGACCCACCGCCCCATCGTCGATGCCCTGGTGCGCCGCGACCCCGAGGCCGCCAAGGCCGCGATGCGCGTGCACCTGGAAGACGCCTGGCAGCACGTGCGCGCGCTGTTCATGAAGCAGCACGGCGCCGCGCCCCTTCCCGCCCATGCCTGAGACCGGAGAGACACGCCGATGAAAGTCGTCTACAGCGACACGCACAAGGACCACGACCCGCAGCTCTTCATGGTGCGCGGCAAGCTCAAGCGCAGCAACGAGCAGCCCGAGCGTGCATTCCGCCTGCTCGAGGCGGTGCAGCAGGAAGGCCACGAGATCGTCGCCACGCGCGACTTCGGCGCCGGCCCGCGCGCCGCCATCCACACGCCCGAGTACCTGCGCTTCCTCGAAACCGCCTACGCGCGCTGGCAGCTGCTGGACGACCCGTCGGAAGAAGTGATGCCCAACATCCACCCCTTCCCGGGCCAGCCCTGCACCTACCCCGACAGCGTGGTCGGCCAGGCCGGCTTCCACATGGGCGACAACGCCTGCTCCATCGGCGCGCGCACCTGGGAGGCCGCCATCGCCTCGGCGAACATGGCCACGCATGCGGCGCAGCTCGTGCTCGGTGGCGAGCGCGTGGCCTATGCGCTGTGCCGGCCGCCCGGCCACCACGCGTACGCCGACCGCGCCAACGGCTTCTGCTACCTCAACAACGTGGCGATTGCCGCGCAGCACCTGCGCGGCGCGCATGACCGCGTGGCCATCCTCGACATCGACGTGCACCACGGCAACGGCACGCAGGGCATCTTCTACGGCCGCGCCGACGTGCTGACCATTTCGCTGCACGGCGATCCGCGCAACTTCACGCCCTTCTTCATCGGCCACGCGCATGAGCGCGGCGAAGGCGAAGGCCTGGGGTACAACATCAACAAGCCGCTGCCGCTGGGCACCGACATCGACGGCTACCTGCCCGCGCTGCACGATGCCTGCGACAGCATCCGCGCCTATGCGCCCGGCGCGCTGGTGGTGGCGCTGGGACTCGACGCGCACGAGCGCGATCCCTACAAGGGCATGAAGATCCAGACCGCCGGCTTCGCGCTGCTGCTGGCCGAGATCGCGCACCTGGGCCTGCCCACGGTGCTGGTGCAGGAAGGCGGTTACCTCTCCGACGACCTCGGCCCGAACATCGCGAGTGCGCTGCGCGGTTTTGAAAGCGCAGCATGACGCCAACTGCGGACTTTACCGACGCGCAGGTGCTCAGCGAAGCCTCGCCCGCGCTCGACGACGCCTGGGTGCGCGAGCTCGCGCGCGAGCGCTACGGCATCGAAGGCGACATGAAGCCGCTGACCGGCGAGCGCGATCGCAACTACCGGCTCGAGCGTGCGGCCGACGGCGCCCGCTTCATGCTGAAGATCTCGCACCCGGCCGAGACCGCGCTGGTGGCCGACTTCCAGACCCAGGCGCTGCTGCACCTCGCGGCCACCGACCCCGGCCTGCCGGTGCAGCGCATCGTGCCGACGCGCGAGGGCGCCGCTTCCTTCGTCTGCGACCCGGGCGACGGCCTGCCGCGCGTGGTGCGCCTCTTCAGCTACCTGCCCGGCCTGCCGCTGCCCGAGGCGCCGCGTACGCCGCGGCAGCAGCAGAACCTCGCGCGCATGCTGGCCCGGCTCGACCTCGCGCTTGCGGGCTTTGAGCACCCGGCCGGCGAACTGCCGCTGCCCTGGGACCTGCAGCGCGCCGACAGCGTGCGCGGCCTGCTCGCACACATCGCCGAGCCCGAGTGCCGCGCGCTGGCCGCCGCCGCGCTCGACCGTTTCGAGCGCGATGCCAGGCCGGTGCTGCGCACGCTGCCCGCACAGCCGATCCACAACGACTTCAACATCTACAACCTGCTGGTCGACCCGGCCGACACCGACCGCATTGCCGCGATCCTCGACTTCGGCGACATGGTGTGCGCGCCGTGCATCAACGACCTGGCCGTGGCCGCCGCGTACCAGGCCGGCACGGACGACGACCCGCTCGCGGCCATCGTGCCGCTGGTCGCCGCGTACCACGCGGTGCGGCCGCTGTCGCCAGCGGAGGCGGGCGTGCTGTTCGACCTGATCACGGCGCGGCTCGTGATGGTGGTGGCCATCAGCGGCTGGCGCGCCGCGCGCTATCCCGAGAACGCGCCCTACCTGCTGCGCAACAACCCGCTGTCGTGGGCGCGGCTGCAGGCCTGCGAGCGCGTCGGCAGCGCCGCCGCGACAGCAGCCTTTCGCCGCGCGCTGAAGCTCTGAGAGATCGCCCATGACTTCCCTCGCCTCCCAGACTCAGGCCCTCGTCGAGCGCCGCGCGCGCGTGCTCGGCCCGGCCTACCGCCTGTTCTACGAGACGCCGCTGCATCCGGTGCGCGGCGAAGGCGTGTGGCTGTACGACGCCGAGGGCCGGCCCCATCTCGACGCCTACAACAACGTCGCTTCGGTCGGCCATTGCCATCCGCACGTGGTCGAGGCCATCGCGCGCCAGGCCGGCGTGCTCAACACCCACACGCGCTACCTGCACGAAGGCGTGCTCGACTACGCCGAGCGGCTGCTCGCCACCCTGCCGGCCGAACTCGCGCATGCGATGTTCACCTGCACCGGCAGCGAGGCCAACGACCTCGCGATGCGCATCGCACGCGCGCACACCCGGGCCGAGGGGCTGATCGTCACGCGCTTCGCGTACCACGGCGTCACCGCGTCGATTGCCGAGGCCTCGCCTTCGCTCGGCAAATTCGTGCAGCTCGGCGACGCAGTGCGCACCGTGCCGGCACCCGACAGCTACCGCATCGCGCCCGGCGAACTGGGCCGCGCGTTCGCGAACGGCGTGCGCGAGGCCATCGCGGACCTCAAGGCGCACGGCATGCGCCCGGCCGCGCTGATGGTGGATACCGTGTTTTCGAGCGACGGCATCTTCACCGACCCGCCGGGCTTCATGGCCGAGGCGGTGGACGCGGTGCGCGAAGCCGGCGGACTCTTCATCGCCGACGAAGTGCAGCCCGGCCTCGGCCGCACCGGCGATGCGTTCTGGGGCTTCCAGCGGCATGGCGTGGTGCCCGACATCGTCACCATGGGCAAGCCGCTCGGCGCCGGCCATCCGCTGGCCGGCCTCGCGGTGCGCCCCGGGGTGCTGGCCGCCTTCGGCCGCGAGTGCCGCTACTTCAACACCTTCGGCGGCAACCCGGTCTCGATGGCCGCGGGCATGGCGGTGCTCGACGTGATCGAGCGCGAAGGCCTGATGGCCAATGCGCAGCGCGTCGGCCGTTACCTGCGTGCGCAGATCGCGAAGCTCGCCGAGCGCCATGCGCTGATCGGCGACGTGCGCGGCGCGGGCCTCTTCGTGGGCGTGGAGCTCGTCACGGACCGCCGCGCCCGCACGCCCGCCACCGCGGAAGCCGCGCGCATCGTCAACGGCCTGCGCGAGCGGCAGGTGCTGCTGAGCGCCACCGGCGAACATGCCAACACGCTCAAGATCCGCCCGCCGCTGGTGTTTTCCGAAGCCAACGCCGACCTGCTGGTCGAGACGCTCGACCAGGTGCTGGCCGGCCTCTGACCGATCGCATGGCGCCGATCGCCGCCTTGCGCCAGAATCGTTCGCCCCCCACGACCCTTGCCACCATGAACATCGTCGACTCCTTTGCCAACAGCGTCTCCCGCTTCGTCGATATCCGGCGCGACATCCACGCCCATCCCGAACTCGGCTTCGAGGAGCACCGCACTTCCGAAAAGGTGGCGGGCCTGCTCGCCGAATGGGGCATCGAGGTGCACCGCGGCATTGCCGGCACCGGCCTGGTCGGCGTGCTGCGCAAGGGCACCGGCACACGCACCATCGGCCTGCGCGCCGACATGGACGCGCTGCCGCTGCACGAGGCCAACGAGTTCGCCCACAAGTCCACCCACACCGGCCGCATGCACGCCTGCGGCCACGACGGCCACACCACCATGCTGCTGGCCGCCGCCTGGCACCTGTCGCAGCAGGGGCCCGACGATTTCGACGGCACCGTGCATTTCATCTTCCAGCCGGCCGAGGAGATGGGCAAGGCCGGCGCCAAGAAGATGATCCAGGACGGCCTGTTCGAGCGCTTCCCGTGCGACGCGGTCTTTGCGCTGCACAACTTTCCCGTCGGCGACGTGGGCCGCTTCGCGCTCAACGAAGGCGCGCTGATGGCCTCGAGCAACACCTACAGGATCACCATGCATGGGCGCGGCACGCATGCCTCGATGCCGCACACCGGCATCGACCCGGTGGCCGCGGTGGTCACGCTCGCGCAGCAGCTGCAGACCATCGTGCCGCGCACCATTCCGAGCACCGAGCGCGCCCTGCTCGCGGTCACGCAGCTGCAGGGCTCGGATGCGCCCAACGTGATTCCCGACGTGGCCACGGTCGGCGGCACCATCCGCACCTTCTCCATCGAGGCCATCGACAAGATCGAGGCGCGGCTGCGCGAAGTGGCCGCGGGCGTGGCCGCGGCGCATGGCTGCACGGCCGAGGTCTTCTTCAACCGCTCCTCGCCGCCGGTGGTCAACCACCCGGCCGAGGCGCGCTTTGCCGCCAGCGTGATGCGCGAGGTGGTGGGCGACGGCATGGTCACCGACAACTTCCCCGCCGTGATGGGCGCCGAGGACTTCGCCCACATGCTGCTCGCGCGGCCCGGCTGCTACGCCTTCCTGGGCAATGGCGACGGCGACCACCGGCTCGACGGCCACGGGCCCGGCCCTTGCATCATCCACAACACCTCGTTCGACTTCAACGACGAGATCATTCCGATCGGCGCCAGCTACTTCGTGAAGCTGGTGCAGCGCTGGCTGCCGCCGGGCGGCTGAGCGAAGAAATTTTCCACTGCAACGACGATGATGAAAGCGGCCAACCCGATGACCTCCACCCTGTTCACCCGGCGTTCGCTCGCTGCCCTTGCAGCCGCCGCGGCACTCGGCGCCCTTGCGCCCGTGCACGCGCAGCAGCGCGTGATCCACATCGTCGTGCCCTTCGGCACCGGCGCGGTGCAGGACACGGTGGCGCGCGCCTTCAACGCCGAGCTGGGCGCGGCGCTCAACGCCAGCGCCATCGTCGAGAACCGCGCGGGCGCGGGCGGCACGGTGGGCGCGGCGGCGGTGGCCAAGGCGCCGCCGGACGGCAACACGCTGGTGCTCGCGGCCGCGAGCCACAACATCGCGGGCTTCCTGTACAGCAAGCTGTCGTACGACCCGTTGAAGGATTTCGTCGGCGTGGCCAACATCGGCAACGCGGGCTACGCGCTGGCGGTCTCGAGCGGGCTCAACGTGTCGAACACGGCGGACTTCATCAAGGAGGTCAAGGCCAATCCGGGCAAGTACAACTACGCCTCGGCCGGCAACGGCAGCGCCACGCACCTGGCGATGGCGTCGTTCCTCGCCAAGGCGGGGCTGCAGATGACGCACATCCCGACCAAGTCGACCGGCGAGGCCGTCAACGAGGTGCTCGCGGGCCGCGTGCAGGCCGTGATCTCGTCGAGCATCGGCGTGATGGGTTTCCAGGCCGATCCGCGCATGAAGCTGCTCGCGTCCACCGGCCAGGCGCGCAGCCCGTTCCTGCCCAGCCTGCCGACGGTGGCCGAGAGCGGCCTGCCGGGCTATGCCTTCGATTCGTGGATCGGCCTGCTCGCGCCGGCGGGCACGCCCAAGGCCGAGGTCGAGCGCCTCAATGCGGCCACCAACAAGGTGCTGTCCGATCCGGCGATCCAGGAGCGCTTCAAGCGCCTGGGCGTGGAGCCGCGCACGCAAAGCGCGGAGGAGTTCCAGAAGCTGCTGCGCGCGGACTGGGATGCGATGGGGGCGGTGGTGAAGGCTTCGGGAGCGAAGATCGACTGATCTTGTGCTGTTGTTCTTGGCGCTCTTGTTCGGGGCGCTGTTGTTCGGGGCGCGTGCACAGGCCACCGGGTACTCCCCTCCGCGAATGTCCCCCGGCCTGCGGCCTCCTCCTTGATTTCGCTGCGGGGAGCACCCGATGCCCTGTGCACAGGGCACGCTGTTGGTTCGCGGCTGATCAACCCGTGCTCTGAACACGAGCACGCTGATGGGGTGCCTTGCGCAGCGAAATAAAGGAGGAGGCCGCAGGCCGGGGGACATTCGCGGAGCAAGGTACCCCGTCGGCGTGATCGCGCCCCGAAGGTCCCGTCTGTGCCCCGATATCACAGAAGCCCCTAACTCCGAAAGAGCGCGTCCCCTACACATATCTTGACGATATATCATTAATATATTTAAAGTAGGACCCTTCCCCACCGCACATCCAGGAGCGCTCACGTGACCCAACCCCGCTGGCAAGGCATCTTTCCCGCCATCACCACCAAGTTCCACGCCGACGAAAGCATCGATGCCGAAGGCACCGCGCGGCATATCGACTTCCAGATCCGCAACGGCATCCACGGCCTCGTGACCTGCGGCTCGCTGGGCGAAGCCAGCACGCTCACGCTCGAAGAGAAGCTGCAGGTGGCGAAGATCGCGCTGGAAGCGGCCGACGGCCGCATCCCGGTGCTGGCCAATGTGTCGGAAACCAGCACGCGCGAGGCGCTGCGCTATGTGGACGGCGCCAACAAGCTCGGCGTGGCCGGCTTCATGGTGATGCCCTCGGTGATCTACGTGGCCGACGCGCGCGAGGCCATGCTCAATGTGCGCACCATCGCCAATTCGGCGCAAAAACCCATCATGGTCTACAACAACCCGGTGGCCTACCGGGTGGACCTGAAGCCCGAGCACATGCTGGAGCTCGCGGACTGCGAATGGATCGCGGCCATCAAGGAAAGCTCGGACGACATCCGCCGCATCACGGACCTGCGCAACACGGTGGGCGATCGCTACCAGCTGTTCCTGGGCGTGGACGACCTGGCCTACGAAGGCCTGGCGCTGGGCTGCGACGGCCTGCTGGCAGGCGTGGGCTGCGCCTTCCCGCGCGAGACGGTGGCGCTGTACGACCTGATGAAGGCGGGCAAGTTCGCCGAGGCGCTGAAGCTCTACCAGTGGATGACGCCGATGCTGCACCTGGACGTGTCGACCAAGCTGGTGCAGAACCTCAAGCTCATCGACGTGCTGGTGGGCGTGGGCAGCGAGCACATGCGACGCCCGCGGCTGCCGCTCATCGGCAATGAGCGCGCGGCCATCGAGGCCATCGTGAAGAAGGCGCTGGCCACGCGGCCAGCGCAGTACCGGTCGGTCATGTAATAACCGCTCTTTTCATTGTTCCAACCCAGGAAGAAGCATGAAGACAAAAGCAAGCATGGTTCCACTTCTCGGCGTCGTCGGCCTCGTGGCACTTGCCATCCCTGGCCTGGCGAATGCGCAGGAGCAGGTCGTCAAGATCGGCCACAGCGGGCCGCTCTCGGGTCCCAATGCCTTCGCGGGCAAGGACAATGAAAACGGCGTGCGCCTCGCCATCGAGGAGCTCAATGCGAAGAAACTCGTCGTCGGCGGCAAGACGCTGAAGTTCGAACTGGTGTCCGAAGACGACCAGTGCGATGCCAAGACCGGCGTGAGCGTGGCGCAGAAGTTCGTGGACGACGGCGTCAAGTACGTCATGGGCCCGTACTGCTCGGGCGTGGCCATCCCTGCCTCGCGCATCTATGCCGACGGCGGCACCATGGTCTCCACCGTGGGCACCAACCCGAAGGTCACGCAGGGCGGCTACAAGAACCTCTATCGCATCATCGCGAGCGACAACCAGATCGGTTCCAGCATGGCGGTGTATGCGGCCAAGGAGCTGAAGGTGAAGAAGGTCGGCGTGATCGACGACCGCACCGCCTTCGGCCAGGGCCTGGCGGAAGAGTTCACCAAGGAAGCGAAGAAGCAGGGCCTCACGGTGGTCGGCCAGGAGTTCACCACCGACAAGGCCGTGGACTTCACCGCCATCCTCACCAACATGAAGGCCAAGGCGCCCGAGGCCATTTTCTTCGGCGGCTATGCGCCGCAGGCCGCCCCCATGGCGCGGCAGATGAAGCAGCTCGCGGTGCCCGGCAAGCTGCTGGGCGGCGACACCGTCTGCAGTCCCGCCACCGGCAAGATCGGCGGCGACGCGGTCAACGACCTGGTGTTCTGCGCGCAGGGCGGCTCCATGCTCGAGAAGGCGCAGACCGGTCCGGCCTTCAAGGAGAAATTCAAGAAGCGCTTCAACTCGGACCCCGATGCGTATGCCGCCTCCTACTACGACCAGGTGCTCTTCATCGGCGAGTCGATGAAGAAGGCCAACTCGATCGACCCCGACAAGGTGGGCGCGCAGCTCTACAAGGACACCTACAAGGGCGTGGCCGCCACCTACAGCTACGACGACAAGGGCAACATGAAGCAGGCGCCCATCACCGTCTTCACCTTCAAGAACGCGGCCCCGGTGCCCATCGCCAGCTACTGAACGGACGACGCCGCATGCAGCGCATCCAGATCATCGATTCGCACACGGGCGGCGAGCCTACGCGCCTGGTCATCGGCGGGTTTCCCGACCTGGGCGGCGGCTCCATGGCCGAGCGCCGCGCGCTGCTGGCCGAGCGGCATGACAAATGGCGCGCGGCAACAGTGCTCGAGCCACGCGGCAGCGACGTGGTGGTCGGCGCACTGCTGTGCGAGCCGGTGTCGCCCGATGCCGCAGCCGGCGTGATCTTCTTCAACAACGCCGGCTACATCGGCATGTGCGGCCACGGCACCATCGGCCTGGTCGTGAGCCTCGCGCACATGGGGCGCATCGGCGTCGGCGAGCATCGCATCGAGACGCCCGTGGGCACGGTCACGACCACGCTGCATGCCGATGGTTCGGTCAGCGTGCGCAATGTGCCGGCCTACCGGCATCTGCACCAGGTGGCGGTGGATCTGCCCGCCCACGGCACCGTACGCGGCGACGTCGCCTGGGGCGGCAACTGGTTCTTCCTGGTGAGCGAACACGGCCAGCGCGTGGCGAGCGACAACCTCGCCGCGCTGACCGGCTACACCACGGCATTGCGTCGCGCGCTCGCGGCGCAGGGCATCACGGGCGCCGAGGGCGCGGAGATCGACCACATCGAACTCTTCGCCAACGACAGCGAAGGCGCCGACAGCCGCAACTTCGTGCTCTGCCCCGGCAACGCCTACGACCGCTCGCCCTGCGGCACCGGCACCAGCGCCAAGATCGCCTGCCTCGCGGCCGACGGCAAGCTCGCGCCGGGCGAGGTGTGGACGCAGGCCAGCGTGATCGGCAGCCGCTTCGAGGCCAGCTACGCATTGGAAGACGGCAGGGTCATTCCGACGCTGCGTGGCCGCGCGCACATCAGCGCCGAAGCCACGCTCCTGATCGACGACAACGATCCTTTCGGATGGGGAATCCGGCTCTAGCACCGGCCGCCATGGACACGGATGTGATCGTCATCGGCGCCGGCATCGTCGGTGCCGCCTGCGCGCATGCGCTGGCGCAGGCCGGCCGCCGGGTGCTGGTGCTCGATGCGCGCATCGGCGGTGCCACCGGCGCGGGCATGGGGCACCTGGTGGTGATGGACGACAACCCGGCCGAACTTGCGCTGAGCCGGCATTCGATGGCGCAATGGCGCGCCCTGGCGCCCCGCATGGGCGAGGACTGCGCCTACAGCGCCTGCGGCACGCTCTGGATCGCGGCCAACGAAGAAGAAATGGCCGAGGCCGAGCGCAAGCGGCAGCGGCTGCATGCACACGGCATCGACAGCCGCCTGCTCGATGCGCCTGCGCTCGCACGCGCCGAGCCCGCGCTGCGCCAAGGCCTCGCTGGCGCGCTCGAAGTGCCCGGCGACGGCATCCTCTATGCGCCGAACGCGGCGCGCTGGCTGCTCGCGCAGGGCGGCGCTTCGATCCGCGTCGAGCACGCGAAGGTCGATGCGATTGAAGACGACGGCACGCTGCAGCTTGCCGACGGCAGCCGCCGCACCGCGCCGCAGGTCGTGCTGGCCAACGGCATCGAAGCGACGGCGCTGTGCCCCGAACTCCCGATCCGTCCCAAGAAGGGCCACCTGTTGATCACCGACCGCTACCCTGGCACGGTGCACCACCAGCTCGTCGAACTCGGCTATGTGACCAGCGCGCACCACAGCGACGGCGATTCGGTCGCCTTCAACGTGCAGCCGCGGCCCACGGGCCAGCTGCTGATCGGCTCCTCGCGCCAGTTCGGCACCACCGATCCGGCCGTCGAAGCGCCGATGCTCGCGCGCATGCTGCAGCGCGCAATCGGCTACCTGCCGGGGCTCGCGGACCTCAACGCGGTCCGCTCCTGGACCGGCATGCGCGCCGCCACGCCCGACGGGTTGCCGCTGCTGGGCAGGCACCCGTGGCGCGAGAAGCTCTGGCTTGCGGTCGGCCATGAAGGCCTGGGCGTGACCACCGCGCCGGGCAGCGCGCACCTGCTCGCGGCGCTGATGACCGGCGCCGGGCCCGGGTTCGACGCGGCGCCCTATGCGCCGCGCGGCCTGCTGGAGGAGCGCATGAGCGCAGCGCCAAGGGTGCACCAGTGAGCGGCCAGACCCTGCTGCACATCGACGGCCAACCCGTCCGCGTGAAGGCGGGCAGCTCGGTCGCCGCGGCGCTGCGCGTGGCCGGCGGCATGGGCGTAGCGCGCACCTCCGTCACGGGCCAGCCGCGCGCGCCGTTCTGCGGCATGGGCGTGTGCCAGGAATGCCGCGTGCTGATCGATGGCCGGCGCAGGCTCGCCTGCCAGGCGGTCTGCGTCGAAGGCATGCGCGTGGAGACCTCGGAATGACCGCTCTGGCGCTGGAGCACTGCGACCTGCTGATCGTCGGCGCAGGCCCCGCCGGCATGGCCGCGGCGGTGGCCGCTGCGCCGAGCGGCGCATCGATCGCCGTGATCGACGACAACCCCGCGCCCGGCGGGCAGATCTGGCGCGACGGCCCCGGCGCATCGCTGCCCGTGGCTGCGCGCACCTGGCGCGATGCGCTCGAACGCCATGCCAACATCCGCGTGTGCAGCGGCACGCGCGTCGTGGCGGCGCCTGCGCGCAACGAACTGCTGCTCGAAGACGCCGAACGCGGCTGGCGCATGCAGTGGAACAAACTGATCCTCTGCACCGGCGCGCGCGAGCTGCTGCTGCCCTTCCCGGGCTGGACGCTGCCCGGCGTCACGGGCGCGGGGGGATTGCAGGCGCTCATCAAGGCGGGCCTGCCGGTCGAAGGCGAACGCATCGTGATCGCGGGCAGCGGGCCTCTGCTGCTGGCCGCCGCGGCCACCGCACGCGCGGCGGGCGCCAAGGTCGTGCGCGTTGCCGAGCAGGCCTCGTTCGCGGCGGTCGCGGGCTTTGCAGCCAGCCTGCTGCGCTGGCCGGGCAAGGCGATACAGGCGGTGACGTTGGCCGATGGGCAGTACCGCACCTCGTCGCGCATCGTTTCGGCGCACGGCGGGGCGCAGGTCGAGTCGGTCCGGCTTCTCCAGGGCGACCGCGAGGTGGAGATCGCCTGCGAGCGCGTCGCCTGCGGCTTCGGCCTCACACCGAACACGCAGCTCGGCCGGATGCTGGGCTGCGCCCTCGCGACTGCCGACGGTGGCGCCCAGGCGCTGGCCGTCGATGCACTGCAAGCCACCAGCCTGCCCGGCATCTACGCGGCCGGCGAATGCACCGGTTTCGGCGGCAGCGAGCGCGCGCTGGTCCAGGGCACCATCGCCGGCCATGCGGCGGTCGGCAACGAGCGCGCAGCGAAGCCGCACGAAGCCGAGCGGGCCCGCTGGAATGCCTTTGCGGCGCGGCTGCACCGAAGCTTCGCCCTCGGCCCCGCCATCAGGCAGATGCCGCAGCCCGGCACCCTCGTATGCCGCTGCGAAGACGTACCCTTCTCCGCATTGGCGGATTGCAGCGGCTGGACCGACGCCAAGCTCCATCGCCGCTGCGGCATGGGTGCCTGCCAGGGGCGCGTGTGCGGCGATGCGGCGCAGTTCCTGTTCGGCTGGACGCCGCCCGCGCCGCGGCCGCCGCTCTCGCCGGCGCGCATCGCAACGCTGGCCGGCCTCGCGGGCCATGAGGATGTGGACCGACAATGAGCCCGAAGCAGCTGCAGCAAAAGAAATCAATGTCCGCCACGAAGACCGTGCCCCGCCCCCAGCCCAAGCGACGGGCTGCCGACCTCGCCTATGACGCGATCGAGACGCTGCTGTCCACGCTGCAGTTGGAGCCCGGCAGCCAGATCGTCGAAGCCGACCTCGCCGAGCGCACCGGCCTGGGCCGCACCCCGGTGCGCGAGGCGCTGATGCGCATGGTGTCCATCGGCCTCATCGTGCAGCAGCCGCGCCGCGGCCTGCTGGTGTCGACCATCGACCTGGCCGACCACCTCGACGTGATCCAGACCCGGCGCGTGCTCGAACGGCTGATTGCAGCCTGCTCGGCGCGCCGCGCCACTGCGCTGCAGCGCAAGGAGATCGTGCGCTGCGCCGAGCTGATGGTGAAGGCCGCCCATCGCGGCGACCTGAACGACTACATGCAGGCCGACCGCGCGCTCGACCTCGTCAACCACCAGGCGAGCCACAACGATTCGGCGGTGAAGGCCGTGATTCCGGTCATCGTGCAATGCCGCCGCTTCTGGTATGCCTACCAGCACGAGGGCGAGATCGTGGAAGGCGCCAATGCGCACCTCGAGCTCGCGCAGGGCATTGCAACCGGCGACGAGGCCGCGGCCGTCGCGGGCGCCAACCGCCTGATGGACTACCTCGAGCTGTTCGCCCGCAAGGTGATCGACAACTGAGGTCCCGGTTTGCGGGCGCGTCCGCCAGGCGGCAAGCCCGGGGAATTCCGCGTGCCGCGGCCGGGCCATCGGCGCATACTGGCCCGATGGCCGTCGCCCCCCGCGCCCAACCCGAGGACTTCTTCACCACCGAGGAGTGGCAGTCGCTCACCGCCCGTTCGTCATGGAAGGGCCTGTGGCTGGTGGCGCACTGCTGGGGCGTCATCGGCGCCGCGATGCTCGCGGGTATCGTGTGGCCGTGGACCGTGCCGCTCATGGTGCCGATCGTCGGCGCGCGGCAGCTCGGGCTCTTCATCCTCATGCACGATGCCGCGCATGCGGGCCTGCACTGCAGCCGCAGGGTCAACGACTGGGTGGGTTACTGGCTGTGCTCCTCCACGCTGCGCGGCTACCGGCCCTACCACCTGCAGCACCACCGCTTCGTGCAGCAGACCGAAGACCCGGACCTGGTGCTGTCTGCGCCCTTCCCGATCACGCGCGATTCGATGTGGCGCAAGGTCGTGCGCGACCTGAGCGGCCAGACCTTCTACAAGCAGCGCTTCGGCCACATCGCCGAAGGCATCCGGCACCGCGCACCCGGCGAATCGGCGCTGAAGGCCTTCGGGCGCGAGCTGGCGAAAGACCGCCGCTTCCTCGCCGGCAACGGCCTCGGCCTGCTGGCCTTCGCGCTGGCCGGGCATGGGTGGGCCTGGCTCCTGATGTGGCTGCTGCCGATGGCCACCTGGCTGCCGCTCGTGAGCCGTGTGCGCAACATCGCCGAGCATGCGCTGGTGGCGCAGAACGAGGCCGATCCGCTGCGCCAGGCGCGCACCACGCACGCCGGCTGGCTGGAGCGCGCGCTGGTGGCGCCCTACTGGGTCAACTACCACTGCGAGCACCACATGTTCACCAGCCTGCCCTGCTGGAGCCTGCCGAAGGCGCACCGCCTGCTGCAGCGGCGCGGCGCCACCGCGCGCATGGAAGTGCAGCCGGGCTACCTGAGCCTGCTCAAGCGCGCCGCGCCCGCCTGACGGGCGCCCGGCCGCTGCTTCAGTCCGCGGCCAGCTCGGGTCCGGGCCAGCCCAGCAGCTCGGCCAGCCGCTGCACGATCCAGCCGGCCTCGGCCGCCGACACGCCGGCTTCGGGCGCCGTGAGCCCGGCATGGATGCGCTGCAGGATCTCGCTCTCGACCGGCACCTCGGTGTGGTGCTGGATCTGCGCGTGGCCCACGAGGTGGCTGGCGAGGTCCTCGCAGATCTCGTAGCGCTCGCGCACCACGCCGATCGGCTCCGACAGGCGCTGGCGCGCATCGCTGTAGACCGCGAAGAACGAGGGCGGGATGAAGATCTGGTTGTCGTCGGACATCGCGGATTGGTTTGTGGCTGCCCCAATGACAAAACGCGCCCGGGGGCGCGTTCGTCGCGGCTCTTGCGAGCCTCCGGGGGCTGGATCAGCCGCCCTTCTTGGCGCGCTTGCCGGGGTTCTTCTTGCTGCGCGTGGCGGTGCCGCGTTCCAGGCTGACCTTCTGGCCGCCACCGGACTTGGGCAGGGCGTAGCCGGGCAGGGGCGTCGGCTTCGGGGTGGCAACGCGGTCGGCTTCGGTACGAATTTTCTTGGGCATGAAAAGCTCGGGTAAAAAAGTGATGTTCGAGGCTCAATTAGGCCACAGCGGGGATTTTGCCTGCCGGAAGCCGAAGCAACCGGCACGGCGGGGTGACTTTCAGAGCTCCAGCAGGCGCACCTTCACGCTCTTGCCCTTCACGCGGCCGCTCGAGAGCTTGCGTGCCGCTTCGGCCGCAATGCCGCGCTCCACGGCCACATAGGTCGAGAACTCGTTGACGTTGATCTTGCCGACCTGGTCCTTGGCGTAGCCGCAGTCGCCGGTGAGCGCGCCCAGCACGTCGCCGGCGCGGATCTTCTCCTTGCGCCCGCCCACGATCTGCAAGGTGGCCATGGGCGGCGCGAGCGGCACGCCCTGGGCCGGCGTGAGCTCGGCCAGCGGGTGCCATTCGGATTCGCGGCCCTGCAGCTGCTCGATCTTGCCGACGCTGCCCATCTCGTCCATGCTGGCCAGGTTCAGCGCAAGGCCTTCGGCGCCGCCCTGCTGGCCCACGCGGCCGGTGCGTCCGATGCGGTGGATGTGGATTTCGGCGTCCGGCGTCACGTCGACGTTGATCACGGCCTCGAGCTGCGCAATGTCCAGCCCGCGCGCCGCCACGTCGGTCGCCACCAGCACCGAGCAGCTGCGGTTGGCAAACTGCACCAGCACCTGGTCGCGCTCGCGCTGCTCCAGCTCGCCGAACAGCGCCAGTGCGCTGAAGCCCTGGGCCTGCAGCACCTCGACGAGGTCGCGGCACTGCTGCTTGGTGTTGCAGAAGGCCAGCGTGCTGACGGGGCGGAAATGGTCGAGCAGCAGGCTCACGGCATGCAGCCGTTCGCTTTCCTTCACCTGGTACCAGCGCTGGCGGATCTTGCTGCCTTCATGCTGCGCCTGCACCGTGATCTGCTCGGGGCTCTTCATGAACTGCTGCGCGAGCTTGGCGATGCCTTCGGGGTAGGTGGCCGAGAACAGCAGCGTCTGGCGCTCCTTGGGGCACTGGCGCGCCACCTTCACGATGTCGTCGAAGAAGCCCATGTCGAGCATGCGGTCGGCCTCGTCGAGTACCAGCGTGTTGAGCGCCTCGAGGTTCAGGTTCTCGCGCTCCAGGTGGTCCATGATGCGGCCCGGCGTGCCCACCACGATGTGCGCGCCGTGCTCCAGGCTGGCGATCTGCCCGCGCAGCGCGACGCCGCCGCAGAGCGTGACCACCTTGATGTTTTCCTCGGCGCGCGCCAGGCGGCGGATTTCGGTCGTGACCTGGTCGGCCAGTTCGCGCGTCGGGCACAGCACCATCGCCTGGATGGCGAAGCGGCGCGGGTTCAGGTTGGAGAGCAGCGCCAGCGCAAAGGCGGCCGTCTTGCCGCTGCCGGTCTTGGCCTGCGCGATCAGGTCCTTGCCGAGCAGCGCCGGCGGCAGCGCGGCCGCCTGGATCGCCGTCATCTGCGTGTAGCCGAGCTGCGTGAGGTTGGCCAGCATCTGGGGCGAAAGCGCCAGCGCGGCAAAACCGTTCTCGGCCTGGGGGCCGCCGGCTGTGGAAGAGGGTGTGGTCATCGTTTTGCAGCCGGACGGCCGCAACAAAAACAAAGGCCTTGCCAAGCGCCCGCGCGGGGCGCTTGCAAGGCCCTTCGTCCGTCGCGATCAGCGGCGAGGTGCGTTGTTGTTGCCGGAGTTGGTCGGCGGCGGGCCGCGACGCTCCAGGTGGCGGAAGGTGATACGGCCCTTGGTCAGGTCGTAGGGCGAGAGTTCGAGCGACACCTTGTCACCCGCCAGGATGCGGATGTGGTGCTTGCGCATCTTGCCGCCGCTGTAGGCGATCAGCTGGTGGCCGTTGTCGAGCGTCACGCGGTAGCGCGAGTCGGGCAGGACTTCGGTCACTGCGCCGTTCATTTCGATCAGTTCTTCCTTGGGCATGTGTGATTACCTCTGAATTCTCGTTCGATGTGTGTTGGAGATGAAGATGGGCGTAATTGTTTCAGCCTGCGCACGGCAAGGCCAGCGGCGCGCTGCGGGGATGGCGTTCGCGCACCCAGCCGAGGCCCTGGGCGACGGCATAGCGTGCCGCGGCGGCGTGGCTGGCAAAGCGCGGCGTGAAACGCATCACGCGATCGTGCATGCCGCTGCCCCGGCCGGAGCGGATCGAGACGGACGCGGCGAAATTGCCGTCGTCCTGGTGGCGAATGAGCGGGGAAACAAGGTACTTGCCCACCGCGATACTGTGTTGAATGATGTCCATGAAGCCTTGGCACCCTGCGCGGAAAGTGTGCGCGGGATGCCGAAAAAATAATTGAAAACGGGCGTGGGCCGGCCGGAATGGCGCGGCGGACGCGCTATTCGCTTCAACAAGAACGAAGGCAGTGGTGGCAATCATGGGCGCCCGGTCTGGCGCTCCAACACACTGTGAAGCCGGCTTGAGGAAAAGAGGCCTGAAAAATCCAAGGGACGGTGCAGGTCAGCCGGCGGATGACGAAAAGTGCTTCGTCGTGGTATCGAAACGAACCCGGCATTATAACCCGCGGGGCATGACAGTTGCTTGTGTTTAAAACAACGGTCTCGTGAATCGGCGGTCCGGCGCCCTGTTTTCAAGCATCTGCTGCTATCAAGACAAGAGCAATTTCGCCTGCATCAGGCGGCTTGCGGTGCCGCCGCGGGCAGGCGCAGCGTGCGCGCCCGGCGCGCCGCGCGCAACAGCAGCATCCATCCGGCGAGCTGGCAGGCGCTGCCCACCCAGCCCACCGCCGCCACGCCGAAGAGCTCGATCGCCGCGCCGCCCAGCGCCGAGCCGGCCGCAATGCCCAGGTACACCGCCGACGCATGGAGCGACAGCGTCATCGGCGCGCGCTCGGGCGCCAGCCGGATCAGCCGCACCGCCTGCGCCGGACCGAAGCCCCAGCCGGCAAGGCCCCACAGCGCCGACAGTCCCACGACGAGCGGCAGCGCGAGGCCGCGCGGCAGCATCTGCGCCGCGAGCGAGAGCCCGCCCAGGACCAGCACCAGCATCAGCGCGAAGCCCTGCGCCACGCGGTCGGCGCCGAAGCGGTCGGTGGCCCAGCCCCCCGCCGCCGTGCCCACCGCGGCCGCCACGCCAATGGCGCAGAACACCGCGCCGGCGCCGTCCGCCCCCACGCCCAGCGTGTGCGACAGGAAGGGCGCGATGTAGGTGTAGAAGCTGAAGCCGCCCGTGGCCCACAGCACCGTGACCAGCAGCGCCGACGGCACGCCGGCTTCGCGGGCCACCGCCAGGGCCACGGCGGGCCGGGCGGCGGCTCCATCGGGCGCCGCCGCCAGTTGGCGCGGCAGGCCGGCAGCGAGGCCCCAGGCGGCCAGCGCCGCCACCGCGGCAATCAGCAGGTAGGCCGTGCGCCAGCCGCCCCAGCCCGCGATCCACGCGCCCAGCGGCACGCCGAGCGCCACCGCCACCGTGCCGCCGCCGCTCACGATGGCGAGCGCGCGGCCACGCAGCGCGGGCGGCACCATGGCCGCCGCCACCGCGCTCGCAGTTGGCAGGAAGACGCCAGCCACCAGCCCCAGCACCACACGCGCCAGCGCCAGCTGCGCGAAGCCCTGGACCATCGAGGCCAGCAGCGTGAGCGCGGAGAAAGCCGCGAGGCTCGCGATCAGCAGCGGCCGCCGGCCGAATCGCGCGCATGCTGCAGCCATCAGCGGCGAACCGATCGCATAGCTCAGCGCGAACAGCAGCACCAGCTGGCCGGCCCGCGTGGCGCTCACCTGCAGGTCGGCTGCCAAGAGCTGCAGCAGGCCGGCCACCATGAAGCTTTCGGTGCCGATGGCGAAGGCGCCAAGCGCGAGCCACGCCAAGCCGAAGGGCAGGCGTTCCGTCCGAGGTGCAGCGGCAGCGGGTTCGGTGTTCATGGCGGACTCCGGCGAGCGTTTCGAGACCTCCAGAATAGGCTTGCAGGTGGCTCTTCAAAAGAACCACAATCGGCGAAATTCATGGAGCCACTTTTCTTCGAACTCGCGATCCGCCTGCCGAGCGTCGGCTCGCGCCACCTGCTGCGCGAGCTGCACCGGCAGCTGCGCGCCGCCATCCTGGACGGCCGGCTGCAGCCCGGCGCGCGGCTGCCCGCCACGCGCGCGCTCGCGCAGCGCCTGGGCGTGTCGCGCAACACCATGCTCGCGGCCTACGACCTGCTGCTGAGCGAAGGCTATCTGCTGGCGCGTCCCGGGGCCGGCACCTACGTGGCCGGTACGCTGCCGCGATCGCGGCGCGGCCGGCCGGCCCGCACGGCAAGCGCGGCGGTGCGCCGCGACCCGCGGCTGGTGCCGCTCTTCGTGCCGGGCGCTGGCCTCGCGCCCACGCTGCAGTCGCAGCGCTCGCGCGACGACTTCCGCGTCGGCCTGCCCGACGTCGGCGCCTTCCCCTTCGACATCTGGCGCCGCCTGTCCGACCGCGCGCTGCGGCGCCTGGCGCGCGAGCCGGCCGACTACGCCGATCCGCAAGGCCAGCCCGCGCTGCGCGAGGCGATCGCCGGGCATGTGTCGTTCACCCGCGCGGTCGGCTGCACCGCTGGCGACATCGTGGTGACGGCCGGTGCGCAGCAGGCCTTCGGGCTGCTGTCGCGCATCCTCGTGGTGCCGGGGCGCACGGTGGTCGCGGTCGAGCAGCTCTTCTATCCCTCACTGCGCGAGGCCATGACGGCTGCGGGCGCCAGGGTGGCCATAGTGCCGACCGATGCCGAGGGCCTGTGCGTCGACCGCCTGCCGCCCGAGGCGCGCGTGATCTGCGTGACGCCCTCGCACCAGTTCCCCACCGGCGTGGCGATGTCGCCGCAGCGGCGCGCGGCGCTGCTGGCCTTTGCGCAGGCGCGCAACGCGGTCGTCATCGAGGACGACTACGACAGCGAATTCCGCTTTGCCGGCCGTCCGCTCGATGCGCTGCAGACGCTCGACCGCGCCGAGTCGGTCTTCTACGTCGGCACCTTCTCGAAGAGTCTGTTTCCCGCGCTGCGGCTCGGCTTCGTGGTGGCGCCGCCCTGGGCGCGCGCCGCGCTGGTGCGGGCGCGCGAGCTGGCCGACTGGCATGGCCCGGTGCTGCAGCAGGAGGCGCTGGCCGCATTCATTGCCGAAGGGCACCTCGCGCGCCACATCCGCAAGATGCGCAAGGTCTACGGGGCGCGCCGCACGGCCCTGCTCGACGCGCTGGCGCACCATGGCGCCGGCCGGCTCGAGGCGATTCCGTCCAGCGCGGGGCTGCACCTGTCGGCCTGGCTGCGCACCGGCACGCGGGCCGACGCGGTGGTCGAGCGCGCTGCCGCAGCCGGCATCGCGCTGCCGCCGCTGTCGCGCTTCGCGCTGGATCCGCAGGCGCCGGACGTGCCCAACGGCCTGGCCTTCGGCTACGGCCTGATCGGCGAATCGCAGATCGACGGCGCGGTCCGGCGGCTCGCGGCGCTGCTCTGAAGGCGCTTCAGCCGATCCCCAGCATCCGCCGGTTGGCGACCGCGTCCACGCCGCCCGCCGCAAAATCGTCGAAGGCCCGGTCGGCCACGCGGATGATGTGGTCGGCAATGAAGGCCGCGCCCTCGCGTGCGCCGTCCTCGGGGTGCTTGATGCAGCATTCCCACTCGAGCACCGCCCAGCCCGGGAAGTCGTACTGCGCCATCTTCGAGAAGATGGCCTTGAAATCCACCTGCCCGTCGCCCAGCGAGCGGAAGCGCCCCGCGCGGTTGATCCAGCTCTGGAAGCCGCCGTACACGCCCTGCTTGCCGGTCGGGTTGAACTCGGCGTCCTTCACGTGGAAGATCTTGATGCGCTCGTGGTAGTGGTCGATGTAGGCCAGGTAGTCGAGCTGCTGCAGCATGAAGTGGCTCGGGTCGTACAGCAGGCAGGCGCGCGGGTGG
>Ga0209051_1000228_pt1 | contig 94166 bp, 91 predicted proteins | sample AraplaCvi_mMS_r2_2_FD_184286 | JGI IMG/M metagenome (GOLD analysis project Ga0209051, IMG submission 184286) | Arabidopsis root microbial communities from North Carolina, USA - plate scrape MF_Cvi_mMS_r2 (SPAdes) (version 2) | ecosystem: Host-associated > Plants > Roots > Endosphere | place...
CCCGCATCGAAGAAGGCGTCGAGAATGGCGAAGGATGTTTTCTCGTCGGCCGTCCAGCCGAAGACATTGCCGCCGATGACGATCGGCGCGACCGAAAGACCTGTTTTTCCAAGCCGGCGCATTTCCATGACGCTCTCCAAAATGGTGATGTAATTGAAATCGCGGGTACGGCAGAACGCCGTCCCGGAGCATGATGCCGAAACATCATTCTCTAACGATCTGAGAGAACCTAGCGCGATCCGGGCATGAAGGAAGGCAAACTTCCGTGATTTCAGCCCGCGCCATTGCGCCGCAGCGAAGGCCTGAATATGGTTCGCGGAAACCTGTTTGGGAGGCTTGGACCATGTTGCGCTTCGGTATCATTTCAACGGCAAAGATCGGCCGCGACAATGTCGTTCCTGCAATCCAGGACGCGGAGAACTGCGTCGTCACGGCGATCGCCAGCCGTGATCTCGCGCGCGCCAGGGAGATGGCCGACCGTTTTTCGGTGCCGCATGCCTTCTGCTCCTATGAGGAGATGCTGGCCTCCCATCTCATCGACGCGGTCTATATCCCGCTGCCGACCTCGCAGCATATCGAATGGTCGATCAAAGCAGCCGATGCCGGCAAGCACGTGCTCTGTGAAAAACCGCTCGCCTTGAAGGCCGGCGATATCGACGATGTGATCGCCGCCCGTGACCGCAACCGCGTGGTGGTCACCGAAGCCTATATGATCACCTATTCCCCGGTCTGGCAGAAGGTGCGCGCGCTGATCGATGAGGGCGCGATCGGCAAGCTGCGGCATGTGCAGGGCGCCTTCACCTATTTCAACCGCGATGCTGCCAACATGCGCAACATTCCAGAGCTTGGCGGCGGCGGCCTTCCCGATATCGGCGTCTATCCCGTCATGGGCACGCGTTTTTCCACCGGCAAGGAGCCGCTTCGGATCCAGGCCATTACCGAGCGCGATCCCGAATTCGGGACGGATATCTATTCAAGCGTCAAAGCCGATTTCGGTGATTTCGAGTTGAGCTTCTACATCTCGACGCAGATGGCCAACCGCCAGGTCATGGTCTTTCACGGCACCGACGGCTATATCGAGGTCAAGTCGCCGTTCAACGCCAACCGCTTTGGGCCTGAAGAGATCGAGCTTACCGACCGCAGCCACAATGAATCGCGCATCTTCCGCTTCCAGGACAGTCGCCAGTACAAGCGGGAAGTCGAAGCCTTTGCCCGGGCGGTGAAGGACGGCAAGGAAGAGCTCGTCACGCTCGAAAATTCGAAATTGAACCAGAAGGTCATCGACGCGATCTACCGCGCCAGCGAGAAGGACGGCTGGGAATCAGTCTGATTATTCGGCGCGGAAGACGAAGCGCGAATAACCGAAAAAGCTGAAGATCATCGAGGCGAGGCTGGCGATCACCATGGCCGCCAGCGGCTGAAGGGCAGGCAGCGACAGCAGAAGTGCGGAATAAAGCCCGTAATTGACCAAGGCTGCCGTCACGCCGACCGAACCGTAGCGAAAGCCTTCGGCGGCAAGCGATCGGCCGGAGCGATCGAAGGTGAAGCTCCGGTTGAAAGCCCAGGTTGCCGCCATTGCCAGCGCGATCGCGACGAGCCGTGCCAAGAAAGGCCCGAGCGGCGTCAGATGAAGCAGCGCCGACAGGACGCCGGCATCGACGAGAAAGCCGATGCCGCCGGCAATGGCGAAGCGGACGAGCTTTCTCATGCCGCATCCGCCTTGCCAGGACGCCCACGCGATGCGGGCGCTGCCTCGCCGAGCGGCGCCTTGGCCGCGCTCGGCGTCTCCAGGCTCATATAATGGATACGAAGCTGTTCGGCGCGGGCGCGGGCCACCGAATCCAGGATGACGCCGGCGGTAAACAGCATGAAGGAAATCATCATCAGCGCCATCGACAGCACCCAGGTCGGCATGCGGCTGACGAGACCCGTCTGGAAATATTCCGCCAGCACCGGCGCCATGAAGCCGACGCTCGCCAGCATGAAGGTGGCGCTGATCGTGCTGAAGAAGGCGAAGGGCCGGGTTTCCTTCATCAGCATCGCGAACATCCAGAGAATCCTGCCGCCGTCGCGAAAGGTCGAAAGCTTGGAATGCGAGCCTTCCGGCCGGCGGCCGTAATCGAGTTCCAGCTCGCTGACCGGCAGCTTCAGCCGCGAGGCGTGCACGGACATTTCGGTTTCGATCTCGAAGCCGCCTGATACCGCCGGGAAGCTCTTGACGAAGCGGCGTGAGAAAGCGCGGTAGCCGGAAAAGATATCGGTGAAGTCGGGGCCGAAGATCGTCCGGTAGAGCAGGTTGAAAAGCCGGTTGCCGAGCGCATGGCCCTGACGGCCGGCATCGGCATGAACGCCGCGGCGGGTCCCCACAACCATGTCGGCCCGCTCGGTCAGCAGTGTGCGCACCAGTTCCTCGGCATCGGCTGGCGTATAGGTGCCGTCGCCGTCGGCGATGATGTAGATGTCGGCGTCAATGTCGGCGAACATGCGGCGCACGACGTGGCCCTTGCCCTGCCGCCGCTCGCGCACGACATGCGCCCCGGCAAGCATCGCCTGCAGGGCGGTGCCATCGGTGGAATTGTTGTCGTAGACGTGGATCGCCGCATCCGGCAGCGTCGCGCGGAAACCTCGCACCACAGGGCCGATCGTCGCGGCTTCATTATAGCAGGGAAGCAGGACGGCAATGTCCAGTTTATCGGTACGCGATCGGGCCATGACTTTACTCGTTACACAAAAGCCGAGCCGAGCCTAAACCACCCGGCGTTAATAAGACCCTATGACGAAAGCAAAATCGGCAGCTGCCGCAATCGGCTTTACACTTTCTTGATCGGCTGCGGTTAAGCTTCGGCATCCGGAAACGAAGCGCTAACCACGATGAACGCCGTGCAGCCGATCACCAATGCCGCATCCGTGACCCCCGCCCAAAGGGGCGGGTTGGGAAGGTTGATGATGCGCCTGTGGCCAACCGTCATCTGCTATAGCGTCATTCTCGCCACCATCCTCCTCGTCGCCAAGCTTTCCATTGCGACCGATTATGTCGGTCCCGACAATGACGACGGAATGCGTCTCATCGAGGTTCGCGATTTTCTCGCCGGGCAGGGCTGGTTCGATCTGATGCAATATCGCCTCGGCCTCGGTGGCGGCACGCTGATGCACTGGTCGCGGCTGATCGATCTGCCGATCGCTTCGCTGATCTGGTTCTTCGGTCTGTTTGCGCCCAACGAGACGGCTGAGGCCCTGGCGCTTGCCGTTTGGCCGGTTTCGCTCGTCCTCCCCGCCATGCTTGCCATGGCAGTTGCCGGGCGGCGCATCGGCGGTGTCGCCGGCATGCATATCAGTCTCGGCATGACCGGTCTTGCGATATACACCGGCAACCGTTTCGCGCCTGGAGCCATCGATCATCACAATGCGCAGCTGGCGCTGGTCGCGACGATGGTGGCGATGCTGCTGGATCCGCAGCGGCGCGGCAGGAGTTATGCGGTTGCCGGCATCGCGGCAGCGGTCGCCATCGCCATCGGCGCCGAGACGACGCCTTTTGTCGCGGCCGTCTGTCTGACCATCGCTTTGCTCTGGGCGTGGGAAGGCGAAAAATTCGCCGTCGCCGCGAAGGCATTCGGGCTGGCGCTGGCAATGGCGATCAGCATTCTCTTTGTCGCAACGGTGCCGCCGCGGCTCTATTCGATGGTCACCTGCGACAATCTCTCGCTCGGTTATTACAGCCTGGCGGCGATCGGCGGCGGGCTGCTGCTGTCTTCGGCGGTCTTTGCAAGCCGCCTGAGTCGCCCCTTGCGCTTTGCGGCGCTTGGCCTCGTCGGTGCCGGTGTTCTCGGTTCGGCGATGGTGATTGCGCCGCAATGCCTGAGCGATCCGCTCGCCGGTCTTGATCCGATGCTGGTCGAACTCTGGCTGAGGAATGTGTCGGAAGCGCAGTCGGCCTTCGTTCTTCTACGCACCGATCCCTTCTCCATCGGTGGTTTCTATGCGGCCGGCCTGTTCGCCATCGCGGTCTGCATCTTCCGCATCGTTCGCCGCGATCGTATGCAGATCCATCTGGTCCTGCTCTTCCTGCTTATCACCAGCTGGGCAATCGCGCTGGTCCAGGTGCGCGGCTCCGTTTTCTCGAACCTGATCTCCATTCTGCCACTTGCCTTGCTGATCATCGATATCAGGCGGATTTCCAATAGCGACAGCGAGAACGTTGCCGCCGCCTTCGTTTATATCGTCACTGTCCTCGCAAGCGTTCCGGCCGCCTGGGCACTCGGCGGCGGACTTATCGCGCTGCAGATGGGCAACGGCGCACAGAAGCAGGCGACGGAAAAGGTGCTTTCCTGCACATCGAGGCAGGCGCTGGCGCCGCTTGCCGGGCTTCCGGCCGGCCTGGTCTCCGCACCTTCGGAAATGGGCGTGCCGATCCTTCGTTTCACGCAAAACCGGGTTCTCTCCGCGCCCTATCACCGCAATCAGGGCGGCATGCTGACGGAACTGCACATCGGGCTGGCGGAGCCGCAGGAGGCGGAAGCCTTCCTGAAGGGGGCTCATGTGACGGTGCTTGGCTTCTGTTCCGGTGACCTGCAGACGCGAGAGATTGCCAAGCTGAAACCGGATGGGCTCTATGCCGAGCTCCGCAAGGGCAATATACCGCCCTATCTGGAGCCGCTTCCGAAGGCGGCCGATGTGGGCGTTCAGTTCTTTCGCCATCGGCCGGCGAATTGACGCCGGCAGTTCTTTTAGTGGGAAACGCGCGTCGCGCGGCGAAGGCGCGCATTCGCGTAGAGCCCGGCCACGAAGAGCATGAGGCCGCCATTAAAGCCGAGAACGGCATAGACGAAGGCCAGGATTGAGACCGGGCCGGGCGACGTAATCGCCGCCGCCGCGAAGGTTATTCCAATGAGCGCGGCGATCAACGCGATCGCGGCAGCCGAGCGCGTTTGCCCGGCGCTGACGCCCAATGCGGCTGCTGTGAGAATAATCATTTTCAGCACCTTCCCAGAGATAACGAGGGGAAGCATAGGAAGCGCCAACTAACAAAGATTTACCGGCCGTCCCGGCCGAAAAGCCTTTGTATTGCGGTGGTTAGCAATCCCTTTCGTCTATAACGCGCATTCTAACTATGCGTTCCGCAACCAAACGGATTTACCCGATTTCGCTGCGATCTCAGCAGCCGAGGAAACAGGCTTGTGCCGCGGCTGCGACCTTCCAGTTTCCCGCCGATCGACATAGAAACAAGAGATGAGCAACCTCTTCGACAGCGATTCGCCAACCAATCTTGCCGAATATTCGGTTTCGGAGCTTTCCGGCTCGATCAAGCGCACCGTCGAAACAGCCTTCGACCAGGTTCGCGTGCGCGGCGAAATCTCAGGCTATCGCGGGCCGCATTCTTCGGGCCATGCCTATTTCGCGCTGAAGGACGATCGCGCCCGCATCGACGCCGTCATCTGGAAGGGCACCTTCTCGCGGCTGAAGTTCCGTCCGGAAGAGGGCATGGAAGTCATTGCCACCGGCAAGGTAACCACCTTTCCTGGCTCCTCGAAATATCAGATCGTCATCGAGACGCTGGAGCCGGCCGGCGCCGGCGCGCTGATGGCGCTGATCGAGGAGCGCAAGCGCAAGCTTTCCGCCGAGGGCCTGTTCGATGCCGCCCGCAAGAAGCGGCTGCCCTTCATGCCCCGCGTGATCGGCGTCGTCACCTCGCCGACCGGCGCCGTGATCCGCGATATTCTTCACCGCATCTCCGATCGTTTTCCCGTGCATGTCCTCGTCTGGCCGGTGAGGGTGCAAGGGGAGGGATCAGGCGAGGAGGTGGCGAACGCCATCCGCGGCTTCAACGCCCTGGAGCCGGCCGGCGTCATCCCGCGCCCGGATGTGCTGATTGTCGCGCGCGGCGGCGGCAGCCTGGAAGATCTTTGGAGTTTTAACGACGAAATCGTCGTGCGCGCTGCGGCCGAAAGCCGGATACCGCTGATCTCGGCGGTTGGCCATGAAACCGACTGGACGCTGATCGACTATGCCGCAGATGTCCGAGCGCCCACACCGACCGGGGCGGCCGAAATGGCCGTGCCGGTCAAGGCGGAACTTGACGCGCAGGCCGCCGCCCTTGCTGCGCGGCTGCAAGGCTGCATGAACCGGCAGATGGATCAGCGCCGCCAGTCCGTTCGTGCCCTGATGCGGGCATTGCCATCGCTCGATCAGCTTCTCGCTTTGCCGCGCCGCCGTTTCGACGAGGCGGCGACCGGCCTTGGCCGCGGTCTGGCACTCAACACCATCAACAAGCGCCGCGGCTTCGAGCGCGTCGCCGCGCATCTGCGCCCTGATGTGCTGTCCAACCGCATCGCCGAGCGGCGCCAGCTTCTGAGCGATCGCATGGCCCGGGCCGAACGCACCGTCGAGCGCCTGCTCGACCGCTCGAAGTCCCGCATTGATCGCGCTGAGGCAGTCTTCGCCACACTGCCGGCCCGGTTTAAGACGCAAACCGATCGGAGCCGTGAGGCTCTCGCCAATCTTTCGCGCCACGGCGATACGGCGATACGCCACCAGTTGGCTCGCGCCCGCGCCGAGCTTTCAGCGCAGGATCGTGTGCTGCAGTCGCTATCCTATAAGAATGTGCTGAAACGCGGCTACGCCGTCATTCGCGATGAGGATGACAGGCCGGTCTCGCAGGCAGCGTCGCTCTCCGCCGGCACGGGTATCTCCATCGAGTTCGCCGATGGTCGCGTTGGCGCGATGACGACGGACGGTGGCGCCCCACCTGTCGGCACCAAGAAGCGTGGCGTGAAATCGGCCGAGCCGCCGAAGCAGGGAAGCCTGTTCTGATGATGCGGATCCTGCTGGTGCTTGCCCATCCGCTGCCGGATAGCTTCGCAGCCTCGGTGGCGTACACGGCTCGGCAAGCATTGGAAGCCTCAGGTCATGTCGTCGATCTGCTCGATCTCTACGCCGAGGATTTCGATCCACGCCTGTCCCAGGCGGAGCGGAGCGGTTACTTCGATATACCCTACGACACCTCAGCCGTTGCCGACATCGTTGCCCGGCTGCAGTCGGCCGACGGGCTCGTTCTCGTGTTTCCGCAGTGGTGGTTCAATTTCCCAGCCATTCTGAAGGGATTCTTCGATCGCATCTTCGCGCCAGGTGTGGCCTTCACGCACGACGCCGCCGGCGGTCGTATTGTGCCTGAACTTACCAATATCAGATTGCTCTATGCGCTAACGACGACGGGCTCGCCTTGGTGGCTGGTGCATTTTTATATGGGCAATCCCGTTCGGCGTCTGCTGAAGCGGGGCATTGCTAGCTTCTGCTCAAAAAACTCGTCTTTCGCATGCTGAGCCTGCATGACATGGACCGCGCGACGGAGGCGAGGCGCAAGAGGCATTTGGATCGCGTCCGCAAGGCGCTTGCCGCCGTCTGACTATTCGAAATCCGACAGGAATTTCTTGAGCAACCGGTCGAACTCGGCCTTGTCCTCGGCTGTCAGGTTGCGTGTCAGCCGGCGCTGATTGGCGACATGCGCATCGACAGCGGCCTCGACTGTCGCCAGCCCCTTTTCCGTCAGTGCGATCAACACGCTTCTGCGGTCCTGTGGATTGACGACGCGCTCGACGAAGCCCGCTTTCTCCAACTGGTCGATGCGGTTCGTCATCGTGCCGGAGCTGACCATGGTCATCTCCAGAAGCTCGCCCGGCGAAAGCCGGTGGGGGGCGCCGGCGCGGCGGAGGGTGGCGAGCACGTCGAAGGCGGACGTCGAAAGCCCGTGTTTTAAGAGCACCGCCTCCACTTCGCGGCCGAGATGGGTGCCGAGGCGCTTCAACCGTCCGAGCAGGCCCATCGGTTCGACGTCGAGGTCCGGCCGTTCCTGTCGCCATTGCGCCAGGATCTTGTCGACGTGATCCATGCTGCTGTCCTTGCTCATGATCCACCGATAACAGCCATTATCTTGACGTCAAGATAAAAAGGCGTAAGATGCGTTTATCTTGAAATCGAGATTCTTGATATGAAGACAAATCTCCGCTCCGCCGCCGACCTTGCGGCAACCGCGCTCGCACCCGCCATCTGGGGCAGCACCTATATCGTCACGACCTCCTTCCTGCCGGCTGGATATCCGCTGATGGTGGCGATGCTCCGGGCCTTGCCGGCCGGACTGCTGCTTCTGCTCCTGGTGAGGAAGCTGCCTTTCGGCATCTGGTGGGGAAGGGCCTTCATTCTCGGTGCCCTGAACTTCTCGTTCTTCTGGGCGATGCTCTTCGTCTCAGCCTACCGGCTTCCGGGCGGCGTTGCCGCAACGGTCGGCGCGGTGCAGCCGCTGATCGTCATCGCGCTGTCGCGGCTTTTCCTCGGCAAACCGATCCGGCCGCTTGCCGTGCTGGCCGGTCTTGCCGGCATGGCCGGTGTCGGGCTGCTGGTGCTGACGCCGAAGGCGGAGCTCGATCCAGTGGGCGTTGCCGCCGGTCTTGCCGGCGCCGTCTCGATGGCCTTCGGCACGGTGTTGACACGGCGCTGGGCACCACCGGTGTCGAACCTCACCTTCACCGCTTGGCAATTGACGGCAGGCGGCATCCTGCTGGTGCCTTTTGCGCTGTTCCTCGAACCGGCGCTGCCGACGCCGACTATCGCAAATATTGCCGGCATCGCCTATCTCGGCCTGATCGGCGCGGCCTTCACTTATCTGCTCTGGTTTCGCGGCCTCTCCCGGATCGAGCCCTCGGCGGTCGCCTCGCTCGGCTTTCTCAGCCCTGTCGTCGCGACCCTGCTCGGCTGGCTGGCGCTCGGCCAGAGCCTGACGCCGGCGCAGATCGCCGGCTTCGCCATGGTGCTTGCCAGCGTCTGGCTCAGTCAGCGCGCCACGATGCCGGTCAGGCCCATTCGCCCTGCCGCATCACCGGAACCCGCGAACCATCCGGCTTGACACCGTCGATGTCGACCTTGTTTGACCCGATCATCCAGTCGATATGGATCAGGCTGGAATTGCCGCCTTGCGCTTTGATCTCTTCCTGGCTCAGCGTCGCGCCGTTCAGGAAGCACTTGGAATAGCACTGGCCGAGCGCGATGTGGCACGAGGCATTTTCGTCGAACAGCGTGTTGTAGAACAGGATGCCGCTGGCCGAGATCGGCGAGGAGTGCGGCACGAGCGCCACTTCGCCGAGCCGGCGGGCGCCCTCGTCTGTATCGAGCACCTTGTTCAAGACTTCCTCGCCGCGCGACGCTTTCGCCTCGACGATGCGTCCGGCCTCGAAGCGCACCTGGATATTGTCGATCAGCGTGCCCTGGTGCGACAGCGGTTTGGTGCTCGAAACATGGCCTTCGACACGCAGCGCATGCGGCGTGGTGAAGACTTCCTCGGTCGGTATGTTCGGGTTGCAGGTAATGCCGTTCTTGGCGGTGGAAGCGCCGCCATGCCATTCATGCCCGTCGGCAAGGCCGACCGTCAGATCGGTGCCCGGTCCCCTGAAATGCAGCGAGGCGAAACGCTCGGCGTTCAGCCAGGCGGAGCGTTTGGCCAGATTGGCATTATGCTCGGCCCAGGCGGCGATCGGATCGTCCACATCGACACGCGAGGCGGCAAAGATCGCCTTGGCGAGCTTGGCGATCGCAATTGGCTCTGGATCGTCGGGGAAGACCACCTTGGCCCAGGACGGATTGGGATAGGAGACGATGTTCCAGTTGATGTCGAAATTCGAAATTTTTTCCAGCGCCGGCTTGTAGGCGGTGGATGTGGCGCGATTGGCGCGGCCGACCTTGCCGGCATCCTGCTCGGACAGCAGCAGCGGATTGTCGCCGGCGACCGCAAGGCGCGCCGCTCCGTTGGCATAGGCCTTGGCCATACCCTCATAGAGCCAGTCGGAGGCCCGGTCGAAGCTCTCGTCGCTGCCGTACTGATAGCGCGAAAGCGTCGTTTCCTCGTCGGAATAGAAGGCGGTTACCAGCCCCGCGCCGGCCTGATAGGCGTGCTTGGTGATGAGGCGAACGAGCGGCAGCGCCACCACAGGCGCGGTGACCACCAGATCCTGACCTTTGCGCAGCTGCAGCCCGACCTTGACGGCGACCTCGGCAAGCTTCTCCAGCTTGACGGGATCAATGATGTTCTGGCTCTGGGGCATGAAAGTCATGGCTCACCCTGCTTTCTGTCGATGATGCTTTGAGGCTGGCAGACTTAGACCCGTTTGCGGCGAAAATGAAGCGTTGTCTCGCCGAATTGCCGGCGGCCGGATGGAGGTCCGGCCGCTTGGGCGCGCTTCAGGCGGCGGCAGCTTGCCTGAGCAGGATCGAGGAATGTTTCTCGAGGAATTCCATCAGCCGCTGCGGGTAATCCGCGCCGACAGCCGCCCGGACGCTCGGACGTTCAGACAGTGCCTTGCGCCAGCGTTGTGTTTGCTCGAGCCCGTCGAAGATGCCTCTGTCGCCGAGCGTATCGAAGAGATCGAAATAGCGGAAGACCGGCGCGAAGACGGCATCGACCAGGCTGAAGCTGCTGTCGGCAAAATAAGGCCCGTCGCCCAGCACCCCTTCGAGCGTCTCGAATTTGGCAATCAGCGCTTTGCGCTTGGCGTCCAGCTGCAATTCATCCTGCGCCGTTTCATAGCCCCATAAATCGGAAAGCACCGAGGAGCCGAATTCCATCCAGCCGCGATGACGGGCCCGGGTCAGCGGATCGGCGGGATGCAGGGCAGCACCGGCTTGCGTTTCCTCCAGATATTCGCAGATGACGCTGCTTTCGAACAGAATGGCCTCGCTGCCGTCCTCCGCCTCGATCCGCAGCAGCGGCACCTTGCCGAGCGGCGAGATCTTCAAAAACCAATCCGGCTTGTTGGCAAGATCGATGTTGATGCGCTCAAACGGCACGCCCTTTTCGAGAAGTGCGATCGCGGCGCGCTGCACATAGGGGCAGAGATGATGGCTGATAAGGGTAAGCTTGCTCATGGAAATCTCCTGGTCACAATCTATGCAAATGCATATAATATCGCTTGCGGCGGAATTCAAGATAGATGTAATTGCATTTATGTCCGAGAAGATGCCGAAACCCAGCGAAGCCTCGACCCGTGCCTGGACGAGCATCATGCGCGCCCGCGAGCGTCTGCTCGGCGCGATCGAAGCCGACCTGAAGGCGGCCGGCATGCCGCCGCTTGCCTGGTATGACGTCTTGTGGGAACTGGCGCGCGCGGGCGGCAGGCTGCGCCCTTATGAGATCGAAGAGCGCACCTTGCTTGCGCAGTATAACTTGTCCCGCCTGGTCGACCGGCTGGAAAGGGAGGGTCTCGTCCGGCGCGAAGTCTTCGCCGAGGACGGCCGCGGCCGCTGGGTTGTCATCACCGAGGCCGGCCGGCAGCTCCGTGAGTGCATGTGGGCCGTCTATGCAGGATCGATCGAGACCCATATCGGCTGCAAGCTTGCCGAAAACGAAGCCAAGACGCTTGCCGGCCTGCTCGACCGCTTTCTCTGAGATCAGGCGACCAATGGCGTGGCGATCGCCTTCAAGACCTTCAACGCATCCTTCGGATCGAGCCGCACCTGCAGCCCGCGCTGCCCGCCATTGATGTAGACGAGCGGCTCGACAAGAGCGGCTTCTTCGATGGCCGTCGGCACGCGCTTCTTCTGGCCGAAGGGGCTGATCCCGCCGACATGATAGCCCGTCAGCCGCTCGGCATCGGCAGGCTTCATCATATTGGCGGACTTGCCGTGAAAGGCGCTGGCGAGCCGCTTCATGCTGACCTCGCGATCCGACGGCACGACGACGCAGACCGGCTTGCCGTCCACCTCGGCCATCAGGGTCTTCAGCACCCGATGCGGCGCTTCACCCAGAGCCTCGGCCGCCTGCAGCCCGACGCGCTCGGCGCCGGGATCGTAGTCATAGGCATGGACGGTGAAGCCGATGCCAGCCTGGGAAAGAACCTGTGTCGCGCGCGTGGTCTTGGACATCGGCCGTCTGTCAGCCCCGGAACGTGTCGGCATAGATCTCCGGCTTGAAGCCGACGAGCAATTTGTCCTTCGTCTCCAGCACCGGCCGCTTGATTATCGACGGCTGGTCGAGCATCAGCGCAATCGCCTTTTCCCGGGTCAGGTTCCCGCGCTCGGCATCGGGCAGCTTGCGGAAAGTGGTGCCGGCGCGGTTGAGCACGGTGTCGAGGCCGGCCTGGTCGATCCAGGATTCGAGATGGGCGCGGTCGATGCCGAGCGCCCTGTAGTCGTGAAATTCATAGGCGACGCCGCGGTCTTCCAGCCAGCTACGGGCCTTCTTCATCGTGTCGCAATTTTTGATGCCATAGATGGTAACAGTCATGTCGATCCATTTCCCTGTGATGGCAGCGGGATAACATGGGCGAATGCTGGCGCAAACGCCGTGCGGCGTTTTATCCCCGAACTCGCCGGCTCAATTTTCCAGCGTGCCGGCCTTGCGCGAGGCCCTGCTCGGGCTGCCGCAGACGATCTTCATCAGATCGCCGCGCCGCCGCACCAGCCGGTCGGACGTCCGGGTCAGGATCAGCCCGTCCTGCGGCGCATGCAAATCGATGCTGCCGCCGGGCTGCCCCGGCCGGATGACGATCGTCGCCAGAAGCTCGCCCTCTGCAACCCTGTCGCCGATCTTGCGATGGAATAGCACGGCGCCGCCTTCGGGCGCGCGAAGGATCTCGACATTATCGAGCGGCACGGCCGGACCGGAAAATGCCGTAGTGGCCGTCTCGCCGCTGACGATCCCGCGCGTCACGAGGAAACGCCAAAGCCCGTCCGCGTCCTTCTTCGCCAGCGTCGGATCGACATCACGCTTACCGCGCAGCTCGACCGTGACCGAAAGCCGGCCCGGCAGTCGGGATCGGCGCTCGCCTGGGACCTTATATTTCCAGGCAAAGCCGACGGCCTCCTCGAAGGCCGAGCTTTCGCCATCCGAAAGCAGCACGGCCTCCATGTCGAGCGCAGCGGCGAGATCGGCCGCTTCCGGCCAGAAGGCCTCATCGATATAGGCATATTGCAGCGATTCATCGTCGCAATGCAGATCGACGACCAGATCGGCACCGAGCGCCAGATGCATCAGCTGCCGCTTCAATCTGTCGGTAGCCGGGTAATCGTCGAGGTCTTCAATCAGAGTGGCGCGATCGGCAATGGAGATCAGCGGGAAATCCCGATTGAAATTGGTGCGGGAGCCGAGATCGAAACGGCCCTGCAAATCACCGAAATGCGATTGCGCCGCACCGATCGGATTGGCCTGCGGCACGATGGTGATATCGCCGGCAATTCCGCCTTCGCTTTCCGCCTGCCGCAGCCGCTCGCAGAGGAAGTGCAAGAGCGCCGTTCCCGGCAGCTCGCCGGCATGCAGTGCCGCCTGGATATAGATCGTCGGCGCCTTGTGATCGCAACCGAAAAAACGCAGCACCGGCAACCGCCACTCCGTTCCAGGCGTATCGCCCGGGATGATGATCTCTGAAACGTCCATGCTGTCTTCGCTCCGCATTGCCATCCGAACGGCGCTTCCAGCTTTATCCGCGGATATCCGGCAAGCGCAAGTCTCACCGGGCACGGTGCCTCAGCCGAGCAGCGGCCAGCGATCGATGATGTTCGGTTTTTCCGAGAAGGCTGTGGATCAGCAGGAATTCGACGCCGCTTGCCGTTCGACGATCGCGGTAGGGCAGAGAGCGAAGAAAAGCCGTGACTGTCACTCCGGCTTTCACCCGGCCGCCCGCGCCGATTCTGACCATGGTCGAAATCGAAGGAAGTCTGTTCATGGGCTATCCGGCCGTCATGACCCACCTCGTCGTTCCCAAACGGCATGAAAGATACGCCGGCATGATAGGATATCAAGAACAGAAAAAGAACATGAGGCGCAAGAATCGGGTTGAAACAGCGGCCGTCCCGTACGATTTTGGTGTTGATCGAAAAACGTGGAGGCTGTGTTATGGCCCAGACGACATACCACTATCTGATCTTCGAAACCGCCGGCGGTTTCTGCGGCATCGCCTGGCGCGACGCCGGCATCGCCCGCTTCCAGTTGCCGACGAAGTCAGCGGAAGCAACAGAACGCCTGCTGCGCCGCCGCCTGCCGGATGCCGAACCCGGCGCGCCGACGCCCAATGTGCTCGAAACGGTCGCGGCGGTGAAGCGCTATTTCCAGGGCGAGGAAACGGATTTCTCAGGCGTCGAACTCGATCTGGCCGGCCAGGATGCCTTCTTCAGGGATATTTATGCAGCGGCAAGGCGTGTTGGTTGGGGTCGTACGACCACCTACGGCGCGCTGGCGAAAGAGCTCGGCGCCAGGCCGGAAGCCGCCCGCGACGTCGGCCAGGCGATGGCAAAGAACCCGGTCGCGCTGATCATTCCCTGCCACCGGGTGCTGGCCGCCGGCGGCAAGATCGGCGGCTTCTCCGCTCCCGGCGGTTCGTCATCGAAGGCCCGTATGCTGGAACTCGAAGGCGTCAGCCTTGCCCCGCCGCCGCCGGCCCAGCAGTCGCTGGGCCTCTAGTCGAAATGCCGGCTGCTCAATACGGGCTCGCCGTCGGTCGGATGATGATCTCGCTGACATCGACGTCATCGGGCTGGCTGATGGCGTAGAGGATCGAATTGGCGACGGCCTCCGGGCTGATCGTGACCGCTCTGAACGCCTTCATGGCGTCCCGCGCGGTCGGATCGGTGATCGTCTCGGCCAGTTCCGAGGTCGTCGTGCCGGGAGAAATGACGGTGACGCGGATGCGATCGGTCTCCTGCCGCAGCCCGTCCGAGATCGCACGGACTGCGAATTTCCTCGCGCAATAGACGGCGGCCGTCGGCGAGACACTGTGGCCGCCGATCGAAGACAGGTTGACGATCTGCCCTGATCCCTGCGCCTTCATGATCGGCAGGGCTGCGGCGATGCCGTAGAGAACGCCCTTGATGTTGACGTCGACCATCCGGTCCCATTCCTCGACTTTGAGAGCGTCGAACGGCGAGAGCGGCATGACCCCGGCATTGTTGACGAAGACGTCAAGCCGGCCGAATTCCGATCTGGCAAAACCGGCAAAGGCCTCGACCTCGGAACGGTCGGTGACATCAAGTTTTCGCAGGCGCACCATTCCCCCCTTGGCTTCGATTTCGCCGGCAAGCGCCTGCAACCGCTCGGTGCGGCGCGCGCCGATCACGATATGGGCGCCTGCGGCAGCCAGCACCCTTGCCGCAGCCTCTCCGATGCCGCTGCTGGCTCCAGTGATGGCAACGACTTTTCCTTCGATCTTCGACATTTCAAGCTCCATTTTTCGATGAGTGTTTTCTGGGCGATCAGCTGGGGAAATCGGCGCTGAGCGTCGTCTCTGCCCAGGCGTCGAAATTTACCCGCAGCGCATCGAGCCGTTCGCGGGCGATCTTCAGGGCAGGCGCGCCGAGCAACAGCCGCAGTGGCGGCTCGTCCGCCTCGAATGCCGATATGATCGCGGCTGCGGCGCGCGCCGGATCGCCTGGCTGCTTGCCGGAGACCGAACGGGTGGCCTGGCGCCGTTTGCCCGATGTCTCGGCATAGTCGTCGATAACAGTCCTGGATTCGACCATCGACCGACCGGCCCAATCCGTGCGGAAGGCGCCGGGCTCGAGGATCGTCACATCGATGCCGAGCGGTTTGACCTCATGGAAAAGCGACTCCGACAGGGCTTCGACCGCGAACTTAGTGGCATGGTAGTAGCCGGTCGCGGCGAAGGCGACGAGCCCGCCGAGCGAAGAGACGTTGAAGATATGCCCCCGACGGCGCGAGCGCATGCCCGGCAGGACGTGTTTGGTAACGGCGATCAAGCCGAAGACATTGGTCTCGAACTGGGCGCGTATTTCGGTTTCTTCGCCCTCTTCGATCGCCGAGAGGTAGCCGTAACCGGCATTGTTGACGAGCACGCCGATCGCGCCGAAATGCGCTTCGGCGTCCTGGACCGCGCGGGCGACGGAGCGGGCATCCGTCACATCGAGCGCGAGAGCAAGGGCGCGGTCGCCGTGTGCTGCCGTGAGATCTTTCAAGGCTTCGGGTCTGCGTGCGGTAACGGCGGCGCGCCGGCCCCGGGCTAGAACCGTTTCGGCAAGCGCCCGGCCGAGGCCGGACGAGGCGCCCGTTATGAACCAGATGGGTGTGATGGAAGACATGATTGTCGTCCTTTCCGGCCGGAAACGGCCTTATCCCGAGTGATGTATTATTTGCGGCGAAACACCATGCCGCCATGATGGAGTGTGTTGCCGTCGGCAAAATCGCCGTCGGCGGTGAAGCCGGTGTCGTCCCAGTATTCGATGTGGCTTCCGGTGACTTCGTAGCGGCCTCGATAGGCGCTTTCCCGGCTGCCGCGGGCCTCGTCGTAGCGCCCATCAGCCAGAAGTTCGTGGCGCACACGGCCATCATCCGTGACCCACATGCCGACATAGGGATGTTGTTGCATCATGTCCTCGCTTGTTTGTTGACGCACGGATTGCCCGGCGTTGAGACCATCCGCGGCTGCCCAACCGATCGCCGTGCCGGCCAAGGTGGTTGCGGCGGAAAGAAGCAGAACAGGTCTGGCTGAAATGTTTCGCATCGGTCTTCTCTTCGAAAGAGGCCTGTCCATGAACACTGCCTTGCTTGGCCTCGAGAGGAAGATAGTCTCCTCGGTCGACGTGATTAAGTTGCCAATTCGGGATGCCATGGTTAGAAATACTAACCAATGGTCGATGATCTCGAAGGCATTTCGGTCTTTCTTGCGGTGGCGGAGGCGCGCAACTTCCGCCTCGCCGGCGAGCGGCTTGGCGTCACCCGCTCCGCCGTCAGCCAGGCTTTGCAGCGCCTGGAGGATCGCCTCGGCGTTGCGCTCGTCCAACGCACGACGCGCAGCGTCAGCCTGACCGAGGCCGGCGAAGTGTTCTTCGAGGCGGTTCGCCCGTCTGTGCGGCAGGTCAGGGATGCGATGCAGACGCTGCGGGAAATGCAGGCGCGCCCGAGCGGCCTGCTCAGGCTCACCGTCTCGTCGATCGCCGAGAGTTTTCTGTCTGGCACCTTGCTGGCCGGCTTCATCGAGGCCTGCCCTGAGATCAAACTCGATATCACCATCACCGATGACGAATTCGATATCGTCGAGGCCGGCTTCGATGCGGGCGTCCGGCTCGGCGAGGTGATCGAGCAGGATATGATTGCAATCTCGGTCTCCGAGCGGCAGAGGCAATATGCCGTGGCATCCCCCGCCTACCTCGACAGCCGCGGCCGTCCGCGCCATCCCGGCGAGCTGCAGGGTCATTGCTGCATCGGCTGGCGGCCGCGTCCCGATACGGCGCCCTATCGCTGGGAATTCACCGAAAATGGCCGCGATTTCGAGGTCTCCGTCGATCCCGCCGTTACGACCAACGACATGGGCATGATGATCCGCATGGCCTGCGCCGGCGCCGGGATCACCTTCGGCATGGTGGAAACCTTTCAGCCCTATGTCGAACGCGGCGAACTCGTACCGCTGCTCGAAGATTTCTGTCCACCGTTTCCGGGCTTTTATCTCTATTATCCCAGGCGCCAGCGGCAGCCGCTGAAGCTACGGGCCTTGGTCGATCATATCAGGACGTCCGCCAGGCGTTAGTCGCCTGCCGCTGAAAGCAGCTATTGGCGTGAATTGTCCGCTCTTTGTCCGCGGCGTGCATTTCGCTCCGCTTTCAAATCGCGGAGTATGGCGTCATGATCAATCTCGAAGGAGCAAAAAATGTCCGATCATGATACCGTTCTTCTCGTCATCGACGCCCAGGAATCCTTCAGGCACCGTGATTATTGGGATGAAGACCTCGCCTCCGCCTATATCGATCGCCAGCAGGCTTTGATCGACGGCGCGGAAGCCCGCGGCATGACAGTCATTCAGATCTTTCATGTCGATGGAAACGGGCCGTTCTCCGAAAGCTCCGGGCTCGTCAGAACGCTTGCCCCACTCCGGATCGCCCGGAAGGCGACCTTCAGGAAGAGCCGCCATAGCGCTCTCGTCGGTTCGGGGCTCGACGTGTGGCTGACCGAGAATGGCGTCCGCCGTCTCCTCGTCTCCGGCATCCGCACCGAACAATGCTGCGAGACCACGACGCGTCACGCCTCGGATCTCGGCTATCAGGTCGATTATGTCGGCGAAGCGACCCTGACATTCCCGATGACCGACGGTATCGGACGCAGCTGGAGCGCCAGGGAAATCCGGGACCGAACCGAACTTGTTCTCTCCGGTCGCTTCGCGCGGATCGCGACCGTCGAACAGGCACTGACAGGCCGTGGGGAGCTGCTCGCCGCATGACCGACCCTGCGCAGCCCCTCGATATCCCGGTTTTCGTCGTCGTCCCGCCGCGCGTTCTGCTGCTCGACGTGGCCGGCCCGATCGAGGTGCTGCGTAAGGCCAACCTCGAACAGAACAGGGTGCGCTTTACCGTCACCTATATCGGTCCGTCGTCGACGGTCGGCAGCTCGATAGCTCTTGCCGTTACCGGCGTTGCTCCGCTGCCGGAGCGATTGCCGGATGGCGCGCTTGTCGTCATTGCCGGCAGCGCCGACGCCCCGATGGAAAACGGCCTCGAGCATAGCGAACGGGAATGCGCCGATGAGGCTGCCATCGTCGAATGGCTGAGACGTGCCATTCGTCCGGGAATTCGCCTGGCCTCGATCTGTTCGGGCGCATTGCTCGCCGCCGAGGCGGGAATGCTCGACGATTGCGACTGCACCACTCATCACGGCTGCATGGAAGACCTGATCAGGCTCGCGCCCACGGCGCGTGTCCGGGAGAATCGGCTTTATGTCGAGGACGGAGAGCGCCTGACGAGCGCCGGCATCACCGCCGGCATCGACCTCATGTTGCATATCGTCGCCGAAGCGGCGGGCCACGCATGCGCTGTCGCGGTGGCGCGATATCTCGTCGTCTATCTCAGGCGCGGCGGCTCGGACCCGCAGCTTTCACCCTGGCTTGAAGGCCGAAACCATATCCATCCGGTCATTCATCGTGTGCAGGACGCAGTGGTGGCCGATCCGGCTCAGGACTGGTCGGTCGCAGCACTTGCACGCCTCAGCGGCGCCAGCCCCCGCAACCTCTCGCGGCTGTTCAACGAACAGACAGGCATGAGCGTCACGGATTTCGTCAATCGTATGCGCGTGGCGCTCGCCCGCGAGATGCTCGCCGGTTCGCGGCTGGACATGGAGGCGGTCGCAATGCGCGCCGGCTTCGGCTCGGCGCGGCAGCTACGCCGCGCCTGGAACCGCTTGCATGAAAGCCCGCCGAGCACGGCGCGATCAAGGCTGTGATCGTCTGTCAGGTATCGGGCGATGAGATCGTATCAATCGCGATCATGGGAACGTCGGGCTTCGGCCAGGATGCCGGCTTCCATCTCTTCCAGGGTTTTCGGCTCGCCATTGAAGGGAAGCGTGCTGAACACGTCGTCTGCCTGCGTCAGCGCGAAGGCGGGCGCTTGCCTTTGCAGCACACCGTCCGGGTTTTTCTCGACAATGAGACGAGTTCCCGCCTTCCATTCCCGCCGTTGGCACACGGTTTTGGGAAGTATGACCTGTCCTTTGGTCGATACGGTGGTAATGAGGTTTTCAGCGCGGGCCATCGGTTTGGTCCCGTTTGGAAGACGAACATAAGATAGACAGGTGGGCCGCGATACCCAAGGATCACGATCCGGGCGAGGCGCGCGCCCTTTTGCCGGAGAAGCTATGCTGGACGAAGTCTTTCCCGTTCCGACCAGGGCCTTGATCCGGCAGGGTGGGCGAGCCTGTTTTTATCGTCTCGTCAATACGAGCCCCATTTTGTTCCAAGTGCAATCGGGAACTAAGATCATCATGGCGGATGACAGGCCTTTGCGCCTTGAGGCCGGCGCATACGGCTTGCTGCCCGACTATCAGCCATTGACGATGGAGAACATTCCGAAGGCGCCGCGAAACTATCAGACCGTAGCACTTCCCGTTCCGAGACAGTTGTTCGAGGATGCCTATGCGAGGATGGGGCCAATCGCCGTTCCCTCGCGGCCGCTTCCGGCAAGCACCTCGAGCTTCCCGGAAGAAGCCGCCGTATTGTTTGACTATTGCTGTCAGCCCGGCAACCTGGCGAGGCTTCCTGGCGCCATTGCCAGGGCCAGGCTGATGGAACTCGTCACCTGGTTTGCGCTCTGCGGTGCGGTGCTGGGTGAAGGCCAGAGTCCTCGGCTTGAGGATCGGCTGCGGCAGAAGATCGAAAGCGATCCGGCCTTTGATTGGACATTGGCGCATGCGGCGCGTTCGTTCAACATGAGCGAAGCGACACTGAGGCGCAGGCTGGCCGCGGAGAATACCGGCTTCAGCGAGATCCTGAGCGATACGAGAATGAACCGGGCGCTGGGGCTCATTCATACGACGACGCTGCCGATGGCGCAGGTCGCGCTTGAGGTCGGCTACGATTCACCCTCTCAATTTTCGGCGCGTTTCAAAGAGCGGTTCGGCGTCAGTCCGCGCCACGTGCGCAGTGGTTCCGAGCATTTTGAACGGATCGGGGCAGAAGTTGAGCATAGCGGGGCAGATGCACTGACTCGCTGACGGTAGTTTTCCGGCGTCATCAACCGCAGGAAAACAGCATGCGTCTCATAACAGCAGTCCTTCTCGCCGCGTCCGTCTTTGGCGCCACGGCCGCCCAGGCCGAAATGAAACTCACCTCGAAAGATCTGACTTCAGGCAAGTCCATGGCTGATGCGCAGGTCTTCAACAGCTTTGGTTGCGCGGGCAGCAACATCTCGCCGGAACTCGTTTGGTCGGCTGCACCCGAGGGAACCAAGAGCTTTGCGGTCATGGCTTACGATCCGGATGCTCCGACCGGCTCGGGCTGGTGGCACTGGTCTGTCTTCAACATTCCCGCAAATGTCTCGAAAATCGCCACTGGCGCCAGCGGTGAGAAAAAACTTCCAACGGGTGCCGTGGAAGGCCACACCGACTTCGCTACGTCAGGATATGGCGGCGCATGCCCGCCGGCCGGCGATGCGCCGCACCACTACCAGTTCACCATCTACGCGCTCTCGGTCGACAAGCTGCCGCTTCCCGAGACCGCGCCCGGGGCCATGGTTGGTTTCTATGTCAGGGCAAATACGCTCGCCAAGGCCTCCATCGAGGTGACCTACGGCCGCTGAAGCCGGCTGACCTCCGGCGACCAGTTCAGGCTGGCCGATAGATCTGCGCCACCGCGCCGCCTGGAAAAGCCTTCGAGCTCATCAGCTTGAGAGGCTTCGGCGCGGTGAGCTCGGAGAATAACGGCAGGCCTTTGCCGAGCGCCACGGGGATCTCAAGCAGGGCGAACTGATCGACCAGTCCCTCGGCGATCAGGCTGCGGCCAAAGCTCACGCCGCCATGGGCGATGATCGGTTTGCCCTCCTCGGCTTTCAGCGTCGCGATTTCTTCCGCGAGGTTTCCGCCTGCCACATGTGCCTCCGCCCAGCTTTCCGCGCCGGGCTGCAGCCCTGGAGATTGTCCGGTTCCCGCCTTGGCGCCGATGTCATCGAGCGTCGCCGCCACCTTGCCGAGGATCGCCGGCCCCTGTCGTGAGAAGACGGCCTTGGGGATCTGGTTCATCGGTGGCGCGAAGGCCAGGGTGGACGTCGGCCAGAAGGGGGCCATGGCAAGGAAGCTGCGGCTGCCCATGATGTGCAGGCCGGCTTTCCCTATATATTCCACGCTCCAATCCTTCGCCTCCTGATCGGCGCCGAACATCCATGTGTTCCGGCCATCCAGATCACTGACGAAACCATCGACCGATATGGACATTTTCAGGATCAGGTCTCTCATGGCGTTCTCCTCGTTGGGCTTTGGCCCAAGGACGAACCGGACCGGGAAGATCCGACATTACCCGATCATATTAAGTGTCAGGGCCGCGCCTATCGCGACGCAAAGCGCTGCTTTGCCGAATCCGTGAACGGCATGAACAACGCGACAAGCGTGCCTTCCGGATCGCGGAACTGCACCGACCGATTGCCCCACGGCATCAGTTTAGGCTCATGAACAACTTCGACCCTATCCTTCAGCCGTGCATATTCTGCGTCGACGTCATCCACCATGAACTCGATGATCGCCGTTCGGTTGGCGCCGGCCTCGGCGCTACCTTCTTTGAACAGCGGTACGGTTTCCATGCTGCCAATGGCGAGCGCCGCCGAAGGGGTGACGATCTCGGCGAAAACCGGCGCCAACCACTCGGCCGATTGTCCGGTGACCATTTCGTAGAAGCCGACCACAGCCTTGATATTGCCGGCAATCAGCCGGGTTGAGGCAAATTTCATGACTTTTCCTTCCAGAAGGCCGCAAACGCGCGCCACGTCGCTCAGGCCTTGTCCCACAGGCCTGTTGCCAGCATTATGGCAACAGGAGTCAGGAGTTATGCGAAAAGCCGATCGTCTGTTTCAGATCATTCAGATCCTGCGCCGTACGAACCGGCCGGTGACTGCCGCGGCAATCGCCGAAGAGATCGAAGTGTCCAGGCGCTCGGTGTACCGCGATATCGCCGACCTGATCGGCCAAGGGGTCCCTATCGTCGGAGAGGCCGGCTTCGGTTATTTGCTCGACCCTACCTATGACATGCCGCCTCTGATGCTGACGCCCGACGAGATCGAGGCGATCGTGCTGGGTGCACAATGGGTCGCAGGACGCGGCGATAAGGCGTTATCCGCAGCGGCACGGGACGTAGTGAGCAAGATCGCAGCCGTTATCCCCGAAAGGCTACGTCCATACATCGCCGAGCCAAGCGTTGGAGCAAAGCCTGGCACGATCACCCCGACACACACGGTCGATACGAACGAACTGCGCCATGCGATCCGTGAAGATCGGAAGCTTCGTCTGCGGTATCGATCCGATACTGGGGAGGAGACCGAGCGGATCGTGTGGCCGGTCATCCTCGGCTACAGTGAAGCAACGTGCCTGATTGTCGCGTGGTGCGAATTACGGCAGGACTTCCGTCATTTCCGAACCGATCGCATGCTAAAGATCGAAGTGCTGGAGGCGAGCAACGGCCTAAGGAAAGGCGACTTGCGTCGCCGCTGGGAGCGATGGCGCGAGGAGCGCTCTCGCTCCGACCACTGATCGCCGGGAGCCGCCGGGGCAGATGGCCCGCTACAGAGATATCGGTTGCGATCCGAGCCTAGTTTAGGTGGACAGCTACTCGCTGCCGCGGCGCTTCGCTGCCTGCGGATCGCGTCCGAAGCAGGCGGCGTTCTGCTGATTATCGACGCAAAGGGCGAGCGCGCGGCCCAATGGCATGTCAGCTATGGGGCCCAGCCGCTGGAGAGCCAGCCGCTTACGCTTGTCATGCCGCTCGCCACCTTCGCCGTTGATCTCAAGGGCAAGGGTCTTCTCTGACGGTCGTTCAGGCCTGTCGCCTTGTGGAGCAGAGTCACCAGTTCACGCTTGTTGCGCGGCGGCCGGCCATCGACCGTCTATTCCGAGGCTTGCCCCGCGATAAACGGCGATAGATGCCAGATGATTTATTGCTTTTTCAGTACGTTATTAAGGGTTTTGGCGCGCTATCGGCGGCGTTCGGATAGGCCAAAATCATTCCCACTCGATCGTGCCGGGCGGCTTCGAGGTGACGTCATAGACCACGCGGTTGATGCCACGCACCTCGTTGATGATGCGCGTGGCGGCGCGGCCGAGGAATTCCATGTCGTAGTGGTAGAAATCCGCGGTCATGCCGTCGACGGAGGTGACAGCGCGCAGTGCGCAGACGAATTCATAGGTGCGTCCGTCGCCCATCACGCCGACGGTCTGGACGGGGAGCAGCACGGCGAAGGCCTGCCAGATGGCGTCGTAGAGGCCGGCCTTGCGGATTTCGTCGAGATAGATCGCATCGGCTTCGCGCAGGATTTCCAGCTTCTCGCGGCTGATGCCGCCGGGGCAGCGGATGGCAAGGCCGGGGCCGGGGAAGGGGTGGCGGCCGATAAAGCTGTCGGGCAGGCCGAGCTCGCGGCCGAGCGCGCGCACCTCGTCCTTGAAGAGTTCGCGAAGCGGCTCGACGAGCTGCATCTTCATGCGCTCCGGCAGGCCGCCGACATTGTGGTGCGACTTGATCGTCACCGACGGGCCGCCGGTGAAGGAAACGCTCTCGATCACATCAGGATAGAGTGTACCCTGGCCGAGGAAATCGGCGCCGCCGAGCTTCTTCGCCTCTTCCTCGAAAGTTTCGATGAACAGCCGGCCGATGATCTTGCGCTTGGTTTCCGGGTCGCTGACGCCTTCGAGCTCGCCGATGAAGCGGTCGGAAGCGTCGACATGCAAGAGATGCAGATTGTAATGCTCGCGGAACATGGCGACGACATTGGCCGCCTCGTCCTTGCGCATCAGGCCGTGGTCGACGAGGATGCAGGTCAACTGATCGCCGACCGCCTCGTGGATCAGGAGTGCGGCGACCGAACTGTCGACGCCGCCCGAAAGCGCGCAGATGACGCGCTTGTCGCCCACCTGCTTGCGGATCTCGTCGACCGCCTTCTGGCGATAGGCCGACATCGACCAGTCGCCCTTGATGCCGGCAATGTTATGAATGAAGTTGCCGATCAGCTTTGCGCCGTCGGGTGTGTGCACGACCTCGGGGTGGAACTGCACGCCGTAATATTTGCGCTTCTCGTCGGCGATGAAGGCGTAGGGGGCGTTGGAGGAGGTGGCAACCACCTCGAAACCGTCAGGCAGCGCCGTGACGCGATCGCCATGGCTCATCCACACCTGATGGCGCGAGCCGGAGGACCAGAGGCCCTCGAACAGCTGGCAGTCCTTGTCGACGTCGAGGAAGGCGCGGCCGAATTCGCGGTGATGGCCGCTCTCGACCTTGCCGCCGAGCTGCATGCACATCGTCTGCTGGCCATAGCAGATGCCGAAGACCGGCAGGCCGCTGTCGAAGATGATCTGCGGCGCTCGCGGCGACCCCTCGTCGACCGTGGAGGCCGGGCTGCCGGACAGGATCACGGCTTTCGGCTGGAGGCGCTGGAAGCCCTCTTCGGCCGATTGGAACGGAACGATCTCGCAATAGACGCCGGCCTCGCGCACGCGTCGTGCGATGAGCTGGGTCACCTGGCTGCCGAAATCGACGATGAGAACGGAGTCGGGATGTGCTGTCTGGGTCATGGCGAGGCTTTAATGAAAAGCGCTTCGCCTTGCAATCCGGGAAATCGGCGGCGTCGGGTTTTTATTGTTCCGATTGTCCCCCGCGCAGCTGACGCGCGGCGCTTTCGAGCGGTCAGAACCAGAAAACCCCGTCCTCCAGCGCCGTGAACAGGCTGTCGACGCCGTAGGAGAGCTTGCGGTCGACGATGTGCAGATATTCCGTCCAGCCCGAGATGTGCTGCAGCTCGACCGCGCCGTCGGAAATGCCGCGAAGGCCGATCAGCGGCAGCTTGTAGCCCTGGCAGGCGCGCAGCACCGCATAGGTCTCCATGTCGACCATGTCGGCGTCGATGGCGCTATAGGCGGTGCCCGAGATGACATTGCCGCCTGTCGAAAGGCTTGCTTCGGCAATGCCCGGAATGCGCAGCGGCAGCTCAAGCGTTGCCGGCAGGTCGAGAAAGGGCGTGCGGCCCTTTTCGAAGCCGAGCGGCGAAGCGTCCATGTCGCGGTAGGAAACCGAGGTTACCTGATAGATTTCCGTCTGCTCCAGTTTGGCGGAGCCGGCCGAGCCCAGCGAAACCACGAGATCCGGCAGGTCGTCGGCGGCATCCAGCCGCGCCAGCGTCTTGGTCAGCGCGACCGCCGCCTCGACCGGGCCGACGCCGGTCATCAAGGGTTCGATCCGCGACCGCAGGAAGGGGCCGTATTCGGCCTCCGCCGCCATGACGAACAGCATGGATTTTCCCGCGACCGACTTCAACTCGAATTTCATCCCGTAATCCCTTCTCTACCGCGGATCACCATCATCGTTCCGGTCATGGAGGCGATGAGTTTCGCCGGCCCGTCGCTGATCGCGTAGCCTCGCCCGTCGGCGACGATGATGGTGGAGCCGGGTTTGGTAATTTCCCCGCGGAACAGGAAACGATCGCCACGCCCCGGCGACATGAGATTGACCTTGAATTCGATCGTCAGGATCGAGGCTTCGGGGTCGATGACGCTGTAGGCGGCAAAGCCGCAGGCTGAATCGAGCGCTGCAGAAATGATACCTGCGTGCAAGATGCCGTGCTGCTGTGTCAGTTTGACGTCAAAGGGAAGCTCGATCTCAACGACGCCGTGCTCGACGCGCGTCAGCTCCGCGCCGATCGTCTCCATCGCTGCCTGCCGCGCAAAATTGCGGCGGATTCGCGCGCGGAAATCGCCCCTGTCAGTCTCGCTCATGTCTGCCCCTCTTGCAGCCGGGAAAGTGGCATGGCGGGCCGGATTCGACAAGCTGCACATTGCTGAAATCGGTCTCAGCGCCGATGGAAAGCTGCGGCCGTGTCGCCGGGGCAACCTTTCGTCTTTCCGTCGCCATGCAAGCGGGTGATGCAAGCCGGTGCGAAGACGATTGCAGCTTCGCGCTCAGCGCGTATTCTCCGCGTCATGTCTCGAAAGAACGGAGCGCCGGCGCATGACGACGATATCGCAATCGGTCCGCAATTTCGAGACCTGGCTGGCGGGCGAACTCGGCGGCGATCTCGTCAAGGAGGATCTTCTTGAGAAGCACGAGAAGATGCGCAGCGGCGGCTTCGTCTTCCTGCGGGCCACCTATTGGCGTTGGTGCGAGACCATCCTCGATATCTGCCCGGAGCTTGGCCGCGCGCCCGAAGTGCTGGCGATCGGCGATACGCATCTGGAGAATTTCGGCACTTGGCGCGATGGCGAAGGCCGGCTCGTCTGGGGCGTCAATGATTTCGACGATGCGGCTGTGATGCCCTATGCGCTGGATCTCGTTCGCCTTGCGGCAAGCGCCATCCTGGCGCGCGGCGAGGATGGTCCCTCGGTTCGGATGATCGGCGAGTTGATCCTCAGCGGCTATCGCAGGGGCCTTGAAAATCCACTGCCCGTCATTCTCGAGCGGGATCACAAGTGGCTGCGCAAGGCGCTGATGCTGCCGAATTCCGAACGCCGGGAGTTTTGGGAGAAATATGAAATGCTGCTTCCCGGACGCGAGCCGCCGCCATCCGCTTATGCCAAGGCGCTCGCAGCTGCACTGCCGCCCGGTTCGGGACCTTTCGTGGCGAAGCCGCGCAGCGGCGGCACCGGCAGCCTCGGCCGGCCGCGTTTCGTCGCCTATGCGGAATGGCAGGGCGGGCCGGTGCTGCGTGAGGCCAAGGCGCTGATGCCGTCCGCCTGGTCGCTTCGCCACAGACCACAGGACATGGCGATCCATGTGGGAGAGATCGCCAATGGGCGGGCGCGGTGCGTCGATCCGCATTACCAGATTTCCGGCCGCATCCTCGTGCGCCGGCTCTCGCCGAACAGCTGTAAGATCGAAATCGACCGCCACTCCGAAATCCTGCTTTCGCCGACGATGCTCGAATTGATGGGTTTCGAGATCGCCAATTGCCATTCCAACGATGCGGCTGCGACAGCGAGGATTCTCCAGGATATCAAGACGCGGGGAAACGAATGGCTGCATGAGGCGGCCAGGGCCGCCGCCTCAAGCGTCAGTGCCGAGCAGAAAGCCTATTCGCGCGGCGGCTAAATCCGCACGATATGCTGGTCCCATGCGACGTCGCTGCGGGTCGACAGGAAATCGCCGTCGTAGGAGGAGACGGCAAAGCCGCTTTTGGCCGGGGCGATGCCGGCCGCGTCCGGAATGATCGTCTCGGCCAGGACCTTGCCCGTCCTTGCGTCGAGGGTCACCGAGGCGCCGCCCTTCGGCGAGGTGATGCCGACGATGCCCTCGCTGCGGTTGACGGCAATCGCACCAACGTAATTAGCCAGCCTGCGCGTCGTCTGCTCCGGCAGGTCGATGAAGGAAAGCTCTTCGCCCTTGGCGAAATGGCCGACGAGCGGCGGTAAATCCTTGCGGTGACCTTCGTATTGGCAGGCAAACCAGATGCGGCCCTTGTCGTCGAGATCGACGTGGCGGGTGGAAAGCTCCGCCCATTGCGCCGGCAGCACATGTTTTTCGACAAGCGCCCCGGTCGCCGCATCGATCAGCGCCAGCGACGGCTGCATCTCCCCGAGATTGAGTTTGGTGCGGCCGAAATCCGGATGCGTCTCGATGCCGCCATTGGCGACGATCAGAAGGCCTCCGTCATCGGAAACCGTCATATCGTGCGGACCGATGCCATAGGTCTCGTATTCGCCGATGCGGGTGAAGCGGTTGCCGGCGTCGTAGATGCCGATCATACCGCGATTGCCGTCGAAGTCGTTTTCGCTGGCGTAGAGAAAACGACCGTCGGGAGAAAAGGCGCCGTGGCCATAGAAATGCCGGTCTACCCTGGCGCTGATGACGATCGGCTCGCTCCTGTGCCAGGGGTCGAAGATCATGGCATAGGTGCCGGGCCGGCGGGCGAAAGCGACGGTCCTGCCGGAGACGGCGCTGAACGCCATGCCGTGGGCCCGGGCGGGAAGCTTGACCTGGTCGACGATCTCGCCGCGCTCCGTCACGGTGGCAACGGCAAAGGAGCCGTCGGCAGCGCGAATGCCCGAGGCATAAACTGCATCGGCCCGCTCCAGGGCCATCAGCGACTTCGGCGCCAAACTCGCAAGGAAGCCGAGTCCGGCGGCCTTGACGAAACCGCGTCGGTCGATAGCAGTTGTTCGCGTCATCGCTTCAGTCCCCGTCTGAAAAGGAAAAGCCGGCCGAGAGGCCGATTGCGGCGCCATATTCGTCGCTGATCCTAGTGATCAGATCACGGCTTTCGGCCAAAAGCGTGTCGAGCTTGGCCTTTTCCGCATCGCTTGTGGCGGCGTCTATATCGGGGTTGAGTTTCGGCACGCTGTCGAGCAGCGATTTGAAGTCTTCGTCGATCGAGGCGGCGACTGCCTGTTTGTCCGGCGGCAGAAGCTCGGCCATGCCGGCCTTCTGCCAGAGCGTGCGCAGGCCGTCGATATTGGCGGTCATTGATTTCCAGGTATTCTTGGAACGCCAGTAGATCGCCATGCGCGGGCGCGGCGTGGTGTCCTTGCCCTTGTAGAATTGCTCCAGCCGCTGGTCGCGGACGTTCTCGGCGCCGTGGACGAGAATGCCGAGCAGCGCTGTCACGGCTTCCTTATTGTCCATGAAATCGTTGCTCTGCGGACCCGGATGTTTCCAGCTCGCCTGCACGCCGTCCGGCTTTTCCCAGGCGGCGACGACTTCGCCGGCCTCACGCTGGATATTGCCGGCGACAGCGGCGCCGTAAAGGCAACGGAAGCCGCCCTTCTGCTTGATCAGATCGTCCGAGCCGTTGCCGTAAAGCACGTATTCCAGCGCCGTCAGGCCCTGCAGCGCCACACTCTTGCCGGCGATCGCATCGACCGTCGCATCCTTCGGGTCGGCCTTGGCGATTAGCGCCTGCACCTGCTTCAGGCCAACGCCCTTGCGGTCGGGGTAGAACAGGATGTGTTCGAAGAGATTGTCCTGGATAACAGGTCCGGTCTGGACGATTTCGATGATCGACCAGTAGCGGATCGTATCGTCAAAGGCCGACTTCGCCTTATCCAGCGTCTGCTGGGTGCCGCCGTCGCAAAGATCCTTCATCGCCGTCGTCAGCCGGGCGGCGGACTGCTGCATGTTGCGATAGCCGGGGCGGATCACCTCGTCGACCGCGCGTTGCATCACGGCGGGAACGGCATCCTCGTTCATCCCTGCCGGCGGAGCGGCGGTCTGGGCAGCCGCCGACGTGGCAAGGCCGATCAGAGTGAGGCAGAGCAGGGGGTGCCAAAGGCGCATCAAAGTGACTCCAGGAATGTAATCAGGGCCGCCCTGTCGTCTTTCGACAGGGAGGAGAAAGCGTTGCGGGCCTTGTCTGCTTCGCCGCCGTGCCAGAGGATCGCCTCGGTGAGATCCCGCGCACGGCCGTCATGCAGGAAAAAGCTGTGTCCGCTGACAGTCCGGGTCAGTCCTATACCCCATAGCGGTGGCGTGCGCCATTCACGTCCGCTTGCAAGACCGACTTGCTGCCCGTCGGCAAGCCCGTCGCCCATATCGTGCAAAAGGAAGTCGGAATAGGGCCAGATCAGTTGGAAGGACTGCGCCTTGTCTGCCGAATCCCGGCGGGTGACGAATTTCGGCACATGGCAGGAAATGCAGCCGCTTTCATAGAAAATCCGTTTGCCCTTCAGCGTCTCGGGAAAGCTCGCCTTGCGGCGCGCCGGAACGGCAAGATTTTCGGAGTAGAAGGTCACCAGGTCGAGAATGGGGCCCGGCGCTTCTTCCGCGCCCAGCCGTTTCTGCACGCCGGTCGGCAGATCGAGGCATTTCTCCTCCGCCTTGGTGCAATCACCATGCGCGTCCGGGTGGTCGGGTGTCGAGATGCCGATATCATTGGCAAATGCGTCGGCATTCTGGTCGCGCACCGTGGCGTTCTGTGCCTTCCAGCCGAAGCGGCCGAGCGCGATCTCGCCGCTGCGGTGATCACGGACGATCGCCGCCTTGCCCGAAATGCCGTCGCCATCGGCATCATCGGGGTCGGCATGGGCAAGGATATCTGCCTCGGGAATGGCCTCGATCAGCCCGAGGCCGATCATGGCGGGGGCGACACGCGCCGAGATCGTCGTCGCCGCATCGAGCGGTCCATAGGCCAAGTTGGTCGCCGCATAATGCGGGCGGCGCAGAGACACGGTTTCGCCGTCGCCAAGCGTTGCCGTCTCCTCATCATAGCGGATCGTCATCCGGCCTTCGGCGGCAAGACCGGGAACGGCAAGATCCTGCAGCTGATGGCCATAGACCGGATCGGGGAAATTGAGGATATCCGCGCCTGCGATCGCCTTTTCTTCCTCCGGCGTTGCGGCCGCACGGGAAAGCCGCAGGAACATCGAGACGGCGCTTGGACCCCCTTCCGGCGGTTTGCCGCGGCCGTCATTGACGTGACAGCTCATGCAGGAGCGGGCGTTGAAGAGAGGGCCGAGCCCATCGGAAGCCTGCGTCGAGGAGGGGGAGGAAACCCAGAGCTTACGGAAAAGCGCATTGCCGAGCTTGAAATTCTGCTCTTCCTCGAAGGGAATGTTGGCCGAAATATGCGAGAAACTGTCTTCGGTGACGGGATCGATCGAGGTCGCCCCGCCCGCCTGCATCGCCTCATATTGTTCAGCTTTGGAAAAATCGCTAGTCGGCCGCGTCACGTCGGCGACGCGTTTGAGATCGGTTTCGGGAAGGTCGGTGCGTTTGGTTGGAAGATCGAAACCGGAGGCAAAAGCCACGGGTGCTCCGGCAAGGGCGGCGTAGGCTGCGACGCGGAGGCATGGGCGGAGTTTTGAGAGGACGCGATGAGCCCGAGCGGTAAGCTCCGGGGTGCTGGCGCGCGCTTCCTTTGCAACGCCCTCATTCGCTTCCTCGGGCTTTGCCCGAGGGATGTCACAGGAATCCAGTGCGCCCAAGTCCTTGGGCGTGGAAGACTCCCCTCTGACCGAGTCATTCACGGCGCGGACGCGCCGTGGCTGGATTCCTGTGACGAGCACAGGAATGAGGGAAGTAACAAATCGCATTTCAGAGTCGGGGCCGCTCCGTCATCGAAGCGGCCCGCCTTTGCTTATTTGAAGACGGCGTTAGGATTATCCAAGCTGTCGGAACCTTCAAGCTGAACCGTGCCGAGATCGAGTGCGGCAATAACGCGCTGTACCGATTTCGTCTGGTCGATCAATCCGTCGATGGCGGCCTGAACAACGGCGTTGCCTTCCTTGTTGCCTTCGCCGATCATCTGGTCGTACTTCTCGACTGTCTCGCCGCGCTTGGCCATGGCATTCATCGCGTCGAGCGTCTTGTTGAGCTTGCCTTCCATCTCGGCGTCGAGCGCTTTGTCCTTGGTGGCCACCAGATCATGCAGCGACGGTCCGCTGAGCTTGGTGCCGTCGACGCGGGTATAGTTGCCGGTATAGGCGGCGGCAATGCCGATCGCGTCGTTCAGATGCGAGTTGTAGGTGTTGTCGGAGAAGCAATCATGCTCTTCCTCGGGATCGTGCAGCAGCAGGCCGAGCTTCATGCGCTCGCCGGCAAGCTCGCCGTAGGAAAGCGAACCCATGCCAGTCAGGATCGCGACGAGGCCGGCCTTCGGGTCAGCTTCGACATTCTTCGTCGCAGCGCCGTCCGCGTTCCAGTTGTCGGTTATTTCCTGCAGGTCGGAAACCAGCAGGGTGGAGGCGGATTTCAGATATTCGGCGCGGCGGTCGCAATTGCCGTGCGTGCAATTCTTCAGGTCGTAATCGGTCGCCGGGCGGTTGCCGGCGCCGGGTCCCGTGCCGTTCAGATCCTGGCCCCAGAGCAGGAATTCGATGGCATGGTAGCCGGTCGCGACGTTTGCTTCGATGCCGCCGGCCTCGGCCAGCGTGCCGGAGAGGAATTCCGGCGTCAGCTTGGAGGCGTCGACATCCTTGCCGTCGATCTTGATCGTCTTGTTGGCGATGACATTTGCGACATAGAGAGAGTTTTCGTCGCTCTCGGTGCCGTAGGAGGGATCGACGTAGTCGATCAGGCCTTCATCGAGCGGCCACGCATTGACCTTGCCTTCCCAGTCGTCGACGATCGGATTGCCGAAGCGATAGACTTCCGTCTGCTGATAGGGAACGCGCGCCTTGATCCAGGCGTCCCGGGCGGTCTTCAGCGTCGCGTCATCAGGCGTCTTCAGGAAGGCGTCGATCGCGGCATCGAGCGCCTTTGCCGTTGTCAGCGAGTCTTCGTATTTGGCATGGGCCACTTCGGCATAGTGTTTCACCACGGCGGCGGCATCGGTCTCGCCATGCGCGGGAAGGGCGAGCAGGGCTGCGGGGGCGATCGCCAGCACGGCTGCGCGGAGTTTATTGAGCTTCATTATCCTCTCCTGTGACGGATTTTCCGTCTAAATCGGGCCCCGTCTCTTCGCCCAAAAGCAAACTGGTGTCAAATGCTCTAGTTTGGAATGGTTTTAAGGATGCAAGAGGTCTGCACACGCGCTTGTTTTGCGGAGCATTCGCCCGGAAAAATCGGCAACCACCGCGCCATTTGCCGCGGCGTCAGCCCTTCCGCTGCAGGCGGCAAAAGAAGAAGCCGTCCGTATCTGTGGAAGCCGGCGTCAGCGTCACTGTCAGGCCATCGGAAGAGTGCGGGCGCGGGGCGTCTTTGCCGAAGAGCGCATCCCAGGCGGGCAGGGCGCTGACGATCTGGAAATCAGGATTGTCGGCCGTGAAGCGGCGCACCTGTTCCTCGTTCTCCTGCGGCAGCACCGAGCAGGTGACGTAGATCAGCTCACCGCCTGGCTTGACGAAGCCGCTTGCCTGCGCCAGCGCGCCCTGCTGCTGGGCGGTGCGTTCGTCGAGGTTCTTCGCCGTCAGCCGCCATTTCGTATCGGGGCGGCGGCGCCACGTGCCGGTGCCAGTGCAGGGCGCGTCGACAAGCACCTTGTCGCAGCGTCCGGCAAGCCCGGCAAGGCCCTTGGCGTCGTCATGCACCTGGACATTGCGTGTGCCGGCCCGCTTCAGCCGCTCGATGATCGGGGCCAGCCGCTTGCGGTCGGCGTCGTAAGCGTGAACCTGTCCCTTGTTCTGCATGGCGGCGGCCATGGCGAGCGTCTTGCCGCCACCGCCGGCGCAATAGTCGAGGACCTGGTCGCCCTCATGGGCGAGCACCAGGTCGGCGACGATCTGCGAACCCTCGTCCTGAACTTCGAACCAGCCTTTTTGGAACGAAAGTTCGGCCGTCACGTTGGGAAGTCGCGAAGCGCCTTCGCCGGCGGCAATCCGGATGCCGTAGCGGGCGATTTTCGCTGCATGTGCACCGGCGCGTTCGAGCGCCTTGACGGCCTTGTCGCGGGAGGACTTCAAGATGTTGGCGCGCAGATCAAGTGTCGGGCGCGTCGCGAGTGCCTGCGCCTCGGAGAGCCAGCCGGCGCCGAAGGCCTGTTCGAAGGAGGGTTGGACCCATTCGGGAATATCGCCGCGGATATGCGGCGGCGCATCGTCGAGCGAGCGGCTTGCGAAGGCCGAGAGGGCATCGGCCGAAAGCGGTGCCGGCGCGAACTTGTCGTCCGCCAGTTCGGCGGCGAGACTGTCGGGGGTGAAACCCCATTGGCGGAACATGACGGAATGGGCAATGGCGGCGGCACTCTCGTCGTCCATCAGCCAGGCATGGGAAAGCCGCATGCGCAGGGCGTCATAGACGATGTTGCCGATGGCGGCGCGGTCGCCGGAACCGGCGAAGCGGTGCGCAAGGCCCCAGTCCTTCAGCGCGTCGGCAACGGGCCGCTTGCGGGCATCGATATCCGCGAGCACAGAAATCGCCCCTTCGAGGCGGCCGCCCAGACGCATTCACAAATCTCCTAATTGCCATGACGTGTGATCGGTCCGCATGGTCACGACAGGCGCGGGCGGAATGTTCACAAGTCTCAACCGCGTGGTAACCGCGATTGACGGCAAGAGCAAGCGCCGGTGACGGCGCAGCCAATTGCTGCAAGGCCGGCCTGGCCCCAGCTGACCACCTCGATCAGCTTTGGCTGATCACCGGCTGTTAGCTTTAGCTGATCACCTGGTAGCAGACCTTCGCCGTGCCGGAGCTGACCATGCCGATGTTCTGTGCCGCGGCGCGCGACAGGTCGAGTACCCGGCCGCGGATGAACGGACCGCGGTCGTTGATGCGAACGACGACGGTGCGGCCATTGTTGCGGTTGGTGACCTTGACCTTGGTGCCGAAGGCAAGCGAACGATGTGCGGCAGTCAAGACGGCGGGATTCATACGTTCTCCGGAAGCAGTTTTGGAGTGAAGTGCGTACCATGAAGCACCGCCGCAGCCATTTCCAGCAAAACTCTCCGCCGGAAGCAGGAAAGAGCAGGCTGCAATAGTTGCGGCAGCGATAATAGAACGACATATTTTCTTCAAAACAGAGTATCCCTCAACTATTGAACTCACGCCCTTGCAGGCGGCGGGGCTTAAATCTGTGAAAAAGTGGCGAAAAAGTGCCGCGCATGATCACGGAATGTTACAATATGTAATATTCGTGAGTGCGATGATGGAATTTCGGAAGCGGGCGGTGATGGGGGAAACGGAAAAAACGCAGTGAAATCAGTTAAAATCCGAACGAATTTTTCAGTGGAGCGGTTAACATCCCGGCACTCACAAAAATCGCGAAATTTTTTTTCCGGCTTCGCCATATTTTCCGCCACATTTGCGCAAATTTAAAGGCCGTTAACCATAATATACGGCGAAAATCATCCCGACAAATGGGTAAAGTAGGTATTTCCTACTCATTATGGGCGCTGATTTTGAGTGTATGAAACGCTTGGGCTCTAGCCCCGCCAGCGTCCGTCCTGCCACAATTGCGCAAGCGACATCGGATAGTTCGGGAAGGCGAATTCGAAGCCGGCGGCCTTGAGTTTCGCATTCGAAACCCGCTTGTTCTCGCCGTAGAAGGAGCGCGCCATCGGCGTCAGCTCGGCGGTCTCAAACGCCTGCTCCGGCGGGGGTTCGACGCCCATCAGCCGTGCCGCCTCGACAATCACGTCCTGCGGCGGGCCGGGCCGGTCGTCGGTGACGTTATAGATGCCGCTGAGGCCATGCTCTGACAGGAAGCGGGTCGCGGCACCGATATCCTCGACGCGGATACGGTTGAACACCTGGTCCTTCTTGATCAGCCGCCGCGCCGTGCCCTTGTCCAAATTGCAGAAGGCATTGCGCCCCGGCCCGTAAATGCCGGAAAGGCGCAGCACCGCCGCCGGCACACCGCACGCCTCACCCATTGCCAGCCAGCCCGCTTCCGCTTCGAGCCGCTCCTTCGAGCGCCCGGATACGGGCACGCAGGGTGTTTCCTCATCGATCCAGGCGCCCTTGTGATCGCCATAGACGCCGACGGTGGAGAGATAACCGATCCATTCGAGGCTGGACGGCAGGCTTGCGCGGTCTTCGTCCAGCAACCGAAGCAACGGGTCGCCTTTGCCGGGCGCGATCGACTGCACGAGGTGGGTGACGCTTCCCAGCGCCCGGCGCAAGTCGTCGGTCACGGTCTCGCCGTCGAAAAGGAAGGCTTCGATGCCGTATTGCCGGAACGCCGCCATCTTGTCGGCCGAGCGGGTAGTGCCGGAAATGCGCACGCCGTTGCCGGCAAAGGCCTTGGCGATCGCCGTGCCGGAAAAACCGCAGCCAAAAATCATCACATGCATCAGCCCACTCCCGCCAACCGCCATTCGTTCAATACGTCGTCATCGCTCTCACCAGCCCTTTGTGCGGCAAAGGCCGAGAATTCGTCAGCCGCCATCAGCCGCGACAGCGCCCACACTGCCATTCCCCGCACCACCGGCGAGGCGTCGCCGGCGAGCAGCCGACATTGGGCGATAAGCGCCTTCTCGCCGGAATTGCCGGCGGCGATCAGCACATTGCGGATAAAGCGGTCACGGCCGATCCGCTTCACCGGCGAGCCGCTGAAAAAGGTGCGGAAAGCGGCATCGTCAAGCGTCAGCAGAAAGGCGATCGATGGCTCCTGCAGATCGTCCCGCGCCTTCAGCTTCATCTCGGAGGCCGCATTTGCGAACTTGTTCCACGGACAGGCGGCCAGACAATCGTCGCAGCCATAGATGCGATTGCCGATCGGCACCCGCAGTTCAGGATCGATCGGCCCCTTATGCTCGATGGTGAGGTAGGAAATGCAGCGCCGCGCATCGATCTGATAGGGTCCCGGAAAGGCGGCCGTCGGGCAGGCGTCGAGACAGGCGCGGCAGGAGCCGCAATGATCGGTCTCTTCAGCGTCGACGGCGAGATCGGCGGTGGTGAACATGCTGCCGAGAAATAGCCAGGAACCGTGCGTGCGGCTGACGAGGTTGGTATGTTTGCCCTGCCAGCCGAGGCCGGCTGCCGCCGCCAGCGGCTTTTCCATGACAGGGGCGGTATCGACGAAGACTTTGACATCGGCGTCGGCCCGCGCCGCAAATCGCGTGGCGATTTCCTTCAGCCGGCCCTTGATGATGTCGTGATAGTCGCGGTTGCGGGCATAGACCGAGATCGCAGCCTTATCGGGTTTGGCGAGGATGCCGCGCGGATCTTCTTTAGGGGCGTAGTTGAGGCCGAAGACCACGACGGACCGCACCTCGCTCCAGAGTGTGCGCGGATCGCCGCGACGGTCGCGGGTCTCCGCCATCCACTCCATCGTCCCATGGCGCCCGGCATCGATGAACTGGCCGAGGCGCTCTTTGGCTTCGGGAATCGCGTCGGGCCGCGTGATGCGGCAGAGATCGAATCCCTTGGCGGCAGATTCCGCCCGCACGAACATGGTCAAATTGTCGCGGCGGCGGCGCTCTTTGTCATCTCTATCGGCTTCGGGCATGGAGAGCCCTCGTCAGAAATCCAGATCGGCATAATGCGAAACCGGCGTCAGGCCGCGCACCCGCTCGGTCAGCATCGGCCGGAAGGAGGGGCGCGATTTCAGCCGCTGGTACCAGTCCTTGACGACGGGCGCATCAGCCCAGTCGATCTCGCCGAGATAATCGAGGATCGAAATCGAGGCCGCGGCGGCAAGGTCGGCATAACTCATCCGCTCGCCCGCAAGCCATTGGCGCGAGCCGGCAAGCCAGGTGAGATAGCGCATATGCTGGCGGATATTCGCGCGGGCCGTGCGCAAAATCTTCGAATCCGGCGCGCCGCCGCCCTGATCGGCGGTCATCTGCAACTTGTAGACACGCTCGCGGGCGAGCGGCTTGGTCACGTCGTTTTCCATCTTCTGCATGAACCACTCGCTCAGCCGGCGGATTTCCGCCCGCTGGAAAGGGTCCTCGGCGAGCAGCCGCCGGTCGCGCTTCAACACGCCATGCGTCTCGTCCAGATATTCGGAAATGACGGTCGCGCCGCAGAGCGCCCGCATGCTGTCGTCGACATAAACAGGCAGCGTGCCGGCCGGGTTGAGCGCCAGGAAATCCCGGCGCTTCTCCCATGTCTGCTCCTCGATCAGATCCGCCTGATAGCCGTATTCGGCCAGGATCAGCCGGACGAAGCGAGATGCGGATGACATGGGATGATGATAAAGCGTGGGCATCGATACTCGAGCTTCGTGATTGCTGTTACAGGACTGTGTGGCAGCTCAGTTATAGCGCCCTAGTCATGACTCATTGGTTGAAGCTATAGGAGCTTGGCCCCGCCAATACAAGCGAATCGGATTTTACGCCATCTGACAATGGCGAGATACGGTCTAACGAAAGAATGGAAGCGGCGGCCTGATCGACCCAAGCGGTCAGGCCCGACCGACCTTTAAACGGAGACAATGTATGGATTATATCAATGCTGCGCTTCTCGGTGTCATCGAGGGGATCACCGAATTTCTTCCGATCTCGAGCACCGGCCACCTGATCATTGCGGAGCAATGGCTCGGCCACCGGTCGGACATGTTCAATATCGTCATTCAGGCCGGCGCTATCCTCGCCGTCACCATCATCTACTGGCGTCGGCTGCTGGATCTGGTGCTTGGCTGGCGGGAGCCTGAGAATCGCGACTATGCCGCCAAGCTGATCGTCGCCTTTCTCATCACTGCGATTCTCGGACTTATCGTCAAGAAGCTCGGCTTCGAACTGCCGGAGACCGCGACGCCGATCGCCTGGGCGCTCATCATCGGCGGTTTCTGGATGATCTTTGCCGAATGGGCCGCGGCGCGCAAAGCCCCCCATAAGGAAATCACCTGGCTCGTCGCCATCCTCGTCGGCATCGCCCAGATCGTCGCCGGTGTCTTCCCGGGAACCTCGCGCTCCGGCGCTACGATCTTCGTCGCCATGCTGGCCGGCACCGGCAACCGCGCCGCAGCGACCGAATTTGCCTTTCTCGTCGGCATCCCCACCATGTATGCGGCGAGCGGCTATGAATTGCTGAAGACCTTCAAGGACGGCGGCGCGGCAAACGAAGACTGGACGGCACTCGGCATCGCCTTCGTCGTTTCCACGATCGTCGCTTTCATCGCCGTCAAATGGCTGCTGGCCTATATCAGAAGCAACCGCTTCACGCTGTTTGCCGTCTACCGCATCATTCTCGGCGTCCTGCTGCTCGGCATGGCCGCAACCGGCTTGATCGGCTGAGACATCCCAACGCATTGCATTCGCGCGGCTCCCCGGCGCGAATGCAATTTGCCGCGTCGAGCTTATGGACAGGCATGCGATTGCCAGCCAAGGGCGCCGTATTTTTCAGATAGCAAGATAAGCGGTGCTCGCTGCTGTTTTGAAGCGGGCAAGACCGGGCGTTCATTTTGGAGCGTCCTGCTTCAGGCGCTCCGACCGCTAGGTGTCTGTATGAAAGATGCCGGCGGCGAGGCCGGCCTTTCGTCAATGGCTGATCGAAGCCGTCGAGCAAGGATCGACGCCGTAGGCCGGCGAGCAGCCGCCCTTCACTGCTGCGACCGAACCGGACGCAACGAAGGAGCCTGCAAGGATAACCAGCGCCGCACACGCAAACAGGAGCGCGATTGACTTGCCCATCGAGAAATGCCTTTCACAGTGATTGCCGCACGCGATGCCAAGCGTTGAGTCCGTTGGAAGACGCGCGGGTTTGGTAGTCAGTGGAATGGCAAATAGCAATAAACGTTCCTGCTAAATTTGGTGTTAATTCCACAAAATTTCCGATGCGTCTTTTATGCAACTGCGCCTGATATGGCCGGCACAACAACATTTCAAACTTGCGCCGGCTTTGCTTAAGCCGGCAAAGCAAAACGCCGTCCGCGGCGTGCGCGAACGGCGTCCTCTAGAAGCTCGAAACTGTTCAGGCGGCCTTGCCGGTGCCGGTATACTGGCCGTGCGGACGATAATGCACGAGATAGGAGCCGAGCACCGATGCGGCCATGGTCGGCGCAATGCCGAGGCCCTTCAGCGTGCGGCCTTCCGCCTCGGCGGCCGGCGAAACGATGTTGTCATGCTTCAGCATACGAACCTGATCCGGGGTGATCGGCGGCGTTATGAGGGGGATCAGCGAGGCGATGCTGCCGATCATCGACGCAATGCCGAAGGGCAGGGAGACCAGCGGGTTCTTGCGGCTCGTCACCTTCAGCATCATCTCGAGACATTCGCGGAAGCTCAGCACCTCGGGCCCGCCAAGCTCATAGACCTTGCCGCCGGCAACCTTGCCGTCGACGGCGCGGGCGACGGCCTCGGCGACATCCTCGACATAGACGGGCTGGAATTTCGTCTTGCCGCCGCCGATCAGCGGCAGGACCGGCGACATGCGGGCCATGTCGGCAAACTTGTTGAAGAAGCTGTCTTCCGGGCCGAAGACGATCGACGGGCGGAAGATCACAGCATCGGGCTTGACCGAGAGGATGGCGGTTTCGGCGCGGCCCTTGGTGCGGCCATAGCCGGACTCGGAATTGGCATTGGCGCCGATCGCCGAAATATGGGCGAGCGTGGCGCCTGTGCCGCGCGCCGCTTCAGCGACCGCGCGCGCGCCGAATTCCTGCACCGCGTCGAAGGTGTTGCGGCCGGTCTCGTGCAGAATGCCGACGCAGTTGACGACGTGATCCGCACCGTCGACGGCGCGGTCGATCGAGTTGCGATAGCGCAGGTTCGCCTGGACGAAGGAAATCTGGCCGACATTGCCGAGCGGCTGCAGGAAGCCGGCGAGATCGGGACGGCGCACGGCGACGCGGATATTGTAGCCGCGCTTGGCGAGTGCCCGGACCACGTGCCTGCCCACAAAGCCGGATCCTCCGAATACGGTGACGAGCGGCGGCAGGTTGGCAAGGGTCATGGCAGGTTCCTCGAAAGGCTGGGCAGGATGCTGTATCGGCACCCGTCTTAGCCCAATCCCGGCGCGACGGGAAGGCCCATCGCACCGTCAGTTTTTGCGGATCCGAACTCGCCTGACGCATCGTCCGAAAGGACGCACGGCGCTCTAGACGCCTTCGACGACGACCATTTCCGCATCCGCCACTTCCTGGCGGATTTTGGCGGCGATCTGGTATTCCGGCGAATTGTAGCAGTCGACGGCATGCTGCATCGAGGGGAATTCGATCACGACGTTGCGGGCGCGCGCCTTGCCTTCCAGTTCGGTCAAGGCGCCGCCGCGCGCCAGGAAATTTGCGCCGTATTTTTCGAAGGCGGGTTTGGCCGCCGCCACATAATCCTTATAGCGCTCGGCATCGCGAACATCGACGCGGGCGATCCAATACCCCTTGGCCATGGTCTTCTCCCTTTTGGTGTCTGTCAGCGGTTTGCCGGCCAGCGCGCAGCAACCATTTCGTTGAGCACGGCGCGAGCGGCATGCCGGGGATCGGGCGCCTTGACGATCGGCCGGGCAACGACGAGGTGTGTCGCTCCCGCCTTCAGCGCGTCGAACGGCGTCATCACCCGCTTCTGGTCGCCATGGTCGCTGCCCGTCGGACGAATGCCGGGGGTGACGATCGCCATGTCGGGTCCGACGATCTCGCGCACCTCCGCCGCCTCAGCCGCTGAGCAGACGATACCGCCCATGCCAGCGGCGCGCGCTTGTCCGGCTCGGCGCAGCACCAGGCTGTGCGGATCCTGGCTGTAGCCGGCGTCGGCAAGGTCTTCGGCATCCATCGAGGTCAGCACGGTGACGCCGAGCAGGCAGAGGTCGGAGCCGGCCGCCGCCTCGACCGCCGCCTTCATCGCCTTGGGATAGGCATGCAGCGTCAGCATCGACATGCCCATCTTGGCGATATTCTCGACGCCTGAAGCAACGGTATTGTCGATGTCGAGCAGTTTCATGTCGAGGAAGATCTTCTTGCCGCTTGCGGCAAGATCGCGGGCGAATTCCAGCCCGCCGGCAAAGACCAGCTGATAGCCGATCTTATAGAAGAGAATGTCGTCGCCGAGCGTGGAAACCAGTTTTTCCGCCTCGCCGATCGTTGGAACATCCAGGCCGACGATCAGCCGCTCGCGTGCGTCCATTTCAAGTCACCCCCGCCAGTCTTCGATGGGTGTCCAGTCGCATGTCAGGGCCAGATCCGCAAGGCCGAAAGCATAGAGATTGCCGCCGCCGCCCGGCTGGTCGCGGTCGCGGCCGATCGGCTTGCCGGCCAGATGGCATTTGAGCAGCGTGCCGACGCCGCCATGGCCGACGAAGGCGATCGGGGCTGTCGCATCATGCGTGGCAAGAACGGTCTTCACCGCCTCGACGATGCGGGCTTGCGCGTCGACGGCGCGCTCCCAGCCCTTGAAGCTCTCTTCCGGATGGGCGAAGAACCAGTTGGCCGCTTCCTCGAATTGCGCAGGCGGCAGGAAGCCGGTGGCCGAACGGTCGTTTTCATGCATGCCGTGGACGATCTCGATCGTCACGCCGGTGGCTTCCGCCAAAATTTCGGCCGTCTCGATCGCCTTGGTTTCGTCGCTGGAGATGATCCGCCGCAATTGCCGCGCCCAGGCGCTCTCGGCCGCTTTGCGCGCACGCGCGGCGCCGACATCGGAAAGCCCCCATTTTGGCACCGGCACGTTGGCATCGATCTTGACTTGCGGATGGGTGATATAGAGTCCGAACATCAGCCGCGCTTATAAATCCAGAGCTGCGCCGGCGGGATGTTGCGCATGACGAAGTCGAAATGCTGAATATGGTAACGGTCGGGATTGGCGGCGATCGGCGAGATCGCGCCGTAGGAGATCTGCACCACCGGCCGGCCGGCAGGCAGGCGGTCGAGCAGGCTTTCGAGCAGCGAGACGCGCATCGCCATCGGGAAGTTCAAGAGCGGAATGCAGGAGATGACGCAATCGAACGTCTGGTCGCCGAAGGTGCCAAGTGTGGTCTTGAGATCGAAGGCATCGCCGTTGATGAAGTGCACACCGGGATAGGCGCGCAGCAGATGCTGGTGGAAATCCGTCGAATATTCGATCGCGACCAGATTGTCCGGCTTCACACCGCGGCCAAGGATCGCCTTGGTGATCGCGCCGGTGCCGGGCCCGAGCTCAAGCACCGGTAGCCCGGAATGCATGTCGATGACGCTTGCCATGCGCCTGGCGGTGATCGAGGAGGTCGGCACGATCGAGCCGACCGTCTTCGGCCCCTGCATCATCCCCCGGAAGAAACGGATTTCCTCATCGAATCTTTTCCCGAGCTGTTCCTTGACCTTGACCCTTAAGCGCATTCTCCACCCATCCGCATGTTGATCGACTGTCTTAATATGCCGCTTGTCGCTGTCGGGACAAGGATTTTCGCAACAAGGATACCGGCATCAACAGCTCATGCGGCTTTCGGGGCGGAACGCGGCATAAGATCGGCAAGCCTTTGGCAAAGATGATCGGCGTCAACAGGCGCGCGCAGCTTCTTGTCGGTATTGTCGAAATAGAGATAAACGTCGCGGCCCTTGCTGGACGCTGCGAGCGGCGCCAGCACCCGCGTCGCATTTTTCGGTTCTCCGCCGGTTGCCCAGGCACGGATGCGTTCGGCCCATAGGTCGAGTGCCTCGTCCTCATAGCCGCTGACATAGAGTTGTTCGGAACCATGCAGGCGGCAATAGATGAAATCGGCGGTGATATCCATCAGCAATGGCCATTCCACCGTGTCGGCGCAGACGAGGGCGACATTATGTCGCCGAAGCATCTCGATGAAGGGGGCAGAGCGGAAGCTGTCGTGGCGGATTTCGAGCGCGTGGCGGATCGGCTGATCGCCGTCGCTTCGAAGCCAGGCCCGGCCTTTGACGTGCCCGTCATGCCGCTTAGCAAGTGTTTCAGCCGCATCGCGGTCCTGCGGCAGCAGCGCCAGGAAATTTTCGAAAAGATCGGGATCGAAAGCCATGTTCGGCGGGAATTGCCAGAGGATCGGCCCAAGCTTGGGGCCAAGCCGCAGCAGGCCGGAGGCGAGAAAATTGGCGAGCGCCGTCTCGATCTCGCGCAGCCGCAGCATATGCGTGATGAAGCGCGGCCCCTTGACCGCGAAGACGAAATCACCAGGTGTTTCGTCGCGCCAGCGGCCGAAGCTTTCCGAACGCTGCAGGCTGTAGAAGGTGCCGTTGATCTCGATCGACGGGAAGCGCCGGGCGGCGTAAGAAAGCTCCTGCTTCTGCGGCAGGTCCTTCGGATAGAACTGGCCGCGCCAGGGCGCATAGGTCCAGCCGGATACGCCGATGCGCACCGTTCCCGCCTTTTTCATCATCGGATCCTCCGTTTTCACAGGAGGAGCAATCCTCCGCTTAACTGGAGGAAAAACGGAGCCGGGCGGCCTTCGTTCCCGTCAGACGCGCATCGGCATCAGCACGTAGAGCGCATCGTCGCCCGCCGTGTCGCGGATCAGCGTCGGCGAGCCGGCATCGGCCAGCAGGAAGATCGCTTGCTCGCCGGAAAGCTGCGCGGTGATGTCGAGCAGGTATTTGGCATTGAAGCCGATTTCCATCGCATCCGTGTCGTAACCGACGGCGACTTCCTCGGTCGCGCTGCCGGAATCCGGATTGTTGACCGTCAGCATCAGCTGCCCTTCGGACAGCGCCAGCTTGACGGCGCGGCCGCGCTCGGACGAAATGGTGGAAACACGGTCGACGGCCTGGGCGAAGGTCGTGCAGTCGACGCGCATTTCCTTGTCGTTGCCCGTCGGGATGACCCGCTGGTAATCCGGGAAGGTGCCGTCGATCAGTTTCGAGGTCATGACGATCGAGCCTATGGTCAGGCGGATCTTGGCGTCGGAGACCTCGACGGTCACCGTCACCTCCGGGTTGTCGACCAGCTTCTGCAACTCGCCGACCGTCTTGCGCGGAATGATGATGCCGGGCATGCCTTCGGAGCCGGAGGGCGCATCGACATCGGCGCGCGCCAGCCTGTGGCCGTCGGTGGCGACTGCCCTGAGCTTCAGGTCGCCATTGCTCTCGATCGTGTGGAAGAAGATGCCGTTGAGATAATACCGCGTCTCTTCCGTCGAGATGGCGAACTGCGTGCGGTCGATCAGCATCTTCAGATCGGTCGCCTTCAGCTTGAAGGAATGCGTGAAGGTGCCGGCGGTCAGATCGGGAAAGTCGGATTCGGGCAGGCACTGCAGCGAGAATTTCGAGCGGCCGGACTGCACGGTCATCGAGCCGCCGTCGGTGCTGGTGGCGAGCAGCACTTCCGAGCCGTCCGGAAGCTTGCGCACGATATCGTAGAGAAGATGGGCCGGAACGGTGGTGGCGCCGGCCTGCTCGACGCTTGCCGGTGTCGCCTCGGTTATTTCGAGGTCGAGGTCGGTCGCCTTCATGTCGAGGTTCTGGCCGTCGGCCTTGAGCAATACGTTGGACAGGATCGGGATCGTGTTGCGACGTTCGACCACGCGGTGCACGTGGTTCAGCGATTTCAACAGGTTTGACCGCTCAATAGTAATACGCATGGAATGCTACCGCTTTCGACCGTGACTGTCCGGGCGCATCGAGCACCCGAAGAATGCTTTCCCGGCCTGAGACCGGAGGAGTGGACGGGCAAAATGGCAGACTTCAGCATCGGATTGCAAGAGGCATGGAGGGCCAAGCGCCTGCATTTGCGGTTTTCCCGGGCAATTCTCACAGAAATCCGAACCCTTGCCGAAGCCGTGCCGCTCGCCCATAAAGGCGCGATGACGGCGGGACGAAAGCAAATTGCATGAATGAGGAAACGACAGAGCAGGCCGCCACCCGGCGAAGCTTCCGCCTGCACAATATGGCGGTGCCGGCGCGGCCGCTGGAGCCGGCGCTCTATCTGGTCGCCACCCCGATCGGCAATCTCGGCGATATCACGCTGCGGGCGCTGGAAACGCTGGCCGGCGCCGATGTGCTCGCCTGCGAGGATACGCGCGTCACCCGCGTGCTGCTCGACCGCTACGGCATCCAGAACCGCCCCTTCGCCTATCATGAATACAATGCCGACGAGGCCGGCCCGCGGCTCCTCCAGGCGTTGGAGGCCGGCCGCTCGGTGGCGCTGGTCTCCGATGCCGGCACGCCGCTGGTCTCCGATCCCGGCTATCGGCTGGCGCAGCAGGCAATTACGGCAGGTTACCGCGTCATTCCCATTCCCGGCGCATCGGCGCCGCTTGCAGCCCTTGTCGGCTCCGGCCTGCCGAACGACGCCTTTCTGTTTGCCGGCTTCCTGCCGGTCAAGGACAAGGCCCGCCGCGACCGTCTCGGCGAACTTGCCGCGGCCCCCGCGACGCTGATCTTCTTTGAATCGCCGCATCGCATCGGCGCCACGCTTCTTGCCGCCGCCGACGTGCTGGGCAGCGCCCGGCCCGCCTCCGTCTGCCGCGAGCTGACCAAGACCTATGAGGAGTTCCGCCGCGGCACGTTAGGCGGGCTTGCCGCGCACTACCGGGAGGTGGACAACGTCAAGGGCGAGATCGTCCTCGTCGTCGGGCCGCCGGAGCCGGTGGAAACGCCGGAGGCCGATGTCGAAGCCGTGCTGGCCGATCTGTCGAAGACCATGCCGACGGCCAAGGCCGCGGCCGAGGCGGCCCGTCTCACCGGTCTGCCGCGCAAGGTGCTCTACCAGCGCCTGCTGGAGCTGAAGGGCGCCGATGGGCGATAGCGACCTCACCGCCCTGAGAAGAAAGGCGCTACGCCGCGGCCTGATGTCGGAATATGTCGCCGCCGTCTTTCTGATGCTGAAGGGTTACCGCATCCTGGCGCTGCGCCACCGCACCCGGCTCGGGGAGATCGATATTATTGCCCGCAAGGGTGACCTCGCCGTCTTCGTCGAAGTCAAGGCCCGCCACGGCGAGGCGGCAGCTGTCGACGCCGTCTCCGCCGCCGCCCAGAAGCGCATACGAGCGGCAAGCGATCTCTGGCTCGCCCGCCAGCCGGATCAGGCCCGGCTTTCCCAGCGTTACGATATTGTCGCGGTGATGCCACGGCGGCTGCCGCGACACTTTCGTGACGCCTTCTGACCTCGTTTCAACCCATCCTTGTCCGGATCGTTAAAATTTTAGTGCCCGTTTGAACCAGGTGCTTACGACTCTCTGTTAGCCAAATCTCGGTAGGGATAACAATTGGGGATTGTTTCATGGCCTGGAAGCTGATGCTTGCAAGTGCGGTCGCCATGGCCGCGCGCTCGGTGCCTTATGCCGTGGTAAAGCCGGCCGGCAAATCCTTCGTCGCGCATGCAAGCGATCTCTTGCCGCTGAAATCGACGCCGATCAATCCGGACTGGATTATCAGCGGCAATCCGCAGGCCCGCACCGCCGAGCATTCGCGCGGTCATGACGAGGCCTCGCTGACGGCGATCTGGGACTGCACATCAGGCGAATTCCGCTGGTATTTCGGCTGGGACGAGACAGTGATGATCCTCGAAGGCGAGGTCCATATCACTGCCGAGGACGGCACCGAACGCACGCTCTGCGCCGGCGACGTCGCCTTTTTCGCCGGCGGAACCTGGGCGAGCTGGCGGGTCGACAATTATGTCCGCAAGGTCGCCTTCCTGCGCAAGCCCTTCCCGAAGCCCCTGGCGATTGCCTATCGCCTGCGCAACATGCTGCGTAACGGCGGCAATCAGGGCATCGCCGCCTGAAAAGCGCCGCCGGCCATCATGCGCGACTAATCGGGCTGGGGCGGGGCGGTGGTTTCGCCCTCTAAAACCTCGCAGGCAAACAGGATCGGATTGTCGAGCTCTGGCGCGGTCTGCTTGTTCAACAGAACGGCGACCGCGGCGGCGGCGACATCCTGGATCGGCTGCTTCACCGTCGTCAGGCGCGGCGTCGTCATGCTGGCGAGCGGGATGCCGTCGAAGCCGACGATGGAAAGGGCCGCGGGAACCGGAATTCCCAGATCATGCGCTGCCCGCATGCAGCCGATTGCCTGCTGGTCCGAGCTGGCGAAGATCGCCGTCGGCCGTTCGTTGCGGGCGCGGGCCAGAAGATAATTTCCAGCCGAGCGGCCGCTCTCATAGTCGAAAGCGGCTTCGGCGATCAGCGGCGGTCCCGCCGTTTTCGCGCCGCCCTCCGTCTGCTCCATGGCGTCGAGATAACCCCTCAGGCGGTCGTTGGCGGGGACCGAGTGTCCAGGCCCTGAGATGAAGCCGATGCGGCGATGGCCGAGCTTCAGAAGGTGCTCGACGCCGAGGCGAACGCCCGCGCGGTGATCGGCGGCGATGCCGGAATATCCGGGCATAAGACGGTCGACGACGACGATCGGCAACCCTTTCGGCAGCTTGAGCGTATGAAAATCATTGCTGGGGACGAGAATGATGCCGTCGACCTTCCGGCTCGTCAGCTGCTTGATCCGATCGGCTTCCTTGGCCGCATGATCAAGCGAGGTCATGACGATGATATTATAGCCGTGATTGGCCGCCGCCTGTTCTGCCGATTGCACGAGTTCGGAGAAGAAGGGATTGGTCAGATCCGGGATGACGATGCCGATCAGGCGGCTGACCTTGCTGCGCATGCTTCTTGCCGACGGGTCGGGCAGATAACCCAGGTCCTTGATGATCCCTTCGACGCGTGCCCGCACATCCTTGGTCACGGACGGATGATCGTTCAAAACCCTGGAAACGGTGCCGGTGGAAACACCCGCAAGCTTGGCAACATCCCTGATCCCGACCTTTGACATGACAGAAATAGATGCCCTTCATCTTCGCCTGCGCAAGGCGCCCGAGGGCGCCTGATCCTGGCTTCCAGCTAATGGTCTTCGGGTCCCTAGTCAAAGGGCCGTGTCTCGATTCCAGCGTCTGAACGTGCGAGCAGCGCCTGCCTAAGAGCATGGAAACGGTTCATCGCGCTCATGTCAATATGCGTCGAACGTGGCGATGCAGTTCGCTCCAGGGCGCCGTTTTGGTCGCTTGACAATTTTTGGAGGCGTGTTACCCATTTGGCGTTGGAAACGGTTCATTTGCCGCGGGCAACTCAGATGGAGCTGAGCCCTGGGCCGTTCGGAGGAAAAAATGTCCAAATTTAAGCGTGAATCCGTCTTGATCAATGCACCGCGCCGTGCGGCCTTGAAGCTCGGTATCGCCGGTACCCTGGTGCTGGCGCTGTCCTGCAGCGTGTCGACTGCCTTCGCGGCCGAGAAGCCGAAGGTCGGCCTGATCATGAAATCCTTGTCCAATGAGTTCTTCAAGCAGATGAAAGCTGGCGCCGACAAATATGCGGCTGAGAACAAGGACAAGTTCGATTTCAAGGCCGTCGGCATGAAGGACGAGCGTGACTTCGCCTCGCAGGTCGACGCCGTCGAGAACTTCGTCACCCAGAAATACGATATCATCGTCGTGGCACCGGCCGATTCAAAGGCGATGGCGACGCCGCTGGCAAAGGCGGTCAAGGCAGGCGTCAAGGTCATCAACATCGACGTACCGCTCGATGCCGATGCCAAGAAGAAGGCCGGTATCGATCTGGCTTTCTTCGGACCTGACAACAAGGAAGGCGCAAAGCTTGCAGGCGATGCGCTGGCCAAGGATCTCGGAGCCGGCGCCAAGGTGGTCATCCTCGAGGGCAACCCCGAGGCCGACAACGCCAAGGAGCGCAAGGAAGGCTTCATGGCCTCGGTCAAATCAGGCAAGCTCGAGCTTCTCGACAGCAAGACCGCCCATTGGGAGACCGAAGAAGCCAATACCGTCATGACGAATTTCCTGACGAAGTATAAGGATATCCAGGGCGTCATGGCCGCCAACGACTCCATGGCTCTCGGCGTCGTCAAGGCTCTCGATGCCGCCGGCCAGGCCGGCAAGATCAAGGTTGTCGGCTTCGACAACATCCCGCCCGTTCAGCCGCTGATCAAGGATGGCAAGATGCTCGCCACCGTCGAGCAGTATGGTGCGCAGATGGCGGTCATGGGCATCGACTATGGCCTGCGCGAACTTGCCGGCGAAAAATTCACCGGCTGGGTCAAGACCGACGTCAAGCTCGTCACCTCTGCCGATGTGAAATAAGCGGATCGCCGGTTGTAAAACCAAAGGAGCGCCGGCTGCTGGCCGGCGCCAACCGCTAACAAACCGATTGACGCGTTGATCGCTCCGGATGAGGCTCGTTTTCGAGCCTCTCCTATGCGCCTTCGCGGAGGATCGCATAAGCGCGCATGAGGTCGACGTGTCAGACGCAGTAGATGACGACATCCTGAGGCTGGAAGGGATCGGCAAGCGCTTCCCGGGCGTCGTGGCGCTCAAGGATGTTTCGATGCGGATCGGCCGCGGCAAGGGGCATGTTCTCCTTGGCGAGAACGGCGCCGGAAAATCGACCCTGATCAATCTGCTCGGCGGCGTCTTCAGGCCGGATGACGGTCACATCCTGTTCGACGGCAGGCCTTATCACCCGGCCTCGCCGCTCGAGGCGTTCAAGGCCGGCATCCGGGTTATTCACCAGGAGCTGCATCCCCTCTCCAACCTGACGGTTGCCGAAAACCTGCTCTTCGAACATCTGCCGCGCCGCTACGGCCTGGTGAACTACAAGGCGATGAACGCCAGGGCCGCCGAACTCCTGGAAGAGGTCGGCCTCGATGTCGCCCCGACGACGCTGGCGAGCCGCCTCAGCGTCGCCCAGCTGCAACTGGTCGAGATCGCCAAGGCGCTATGTTACGAAAGCAAGTTTCTCGTTCTCGACGAACCGACGGCGACCCTGACCTCCAAGGAGGTCGATCGCCTGTTCGAAATTCTGAAACGGCTGAAGGGCCGCGGCGTCACCACCCTCTATATCTCCCACCGGCTGGAGGAAATCTTCGAAGTCGGCGACGAGGTGACGGTGCTGCGCGACGGCCAGCATGTGATCACCCGGCCGCTGGCAGGCCTTGCTATTCCCGATATCGTCGAGCTGATGGTCGGGCGCAAGCTTGCCGATCACGGCATCTTCAAAGGCGACAGCACAATATCCGGCGAAGCGCTCGGTGTCTCCGGCCTGAAGGTGACGCGCAACAGCCCGGAACTGTCCTTCTCGGTTGCCAAGGGCGAAATCGTCGGCATTGCCGGCCTGGTCGGCAGCGGCCGCACCGAGGCGGTGCGCGCCCTCTTCGGCGCCGACCTGAAGGCCTCAGGCGAGATCCGTCTGGACGGCGAGCCGGTCGAGATCAACTCGCCGAAGGATGCGGTTGCCGCCGGCCTGTGCCTGGCGACCGAAGACCGCAAGATGCAGGGCCTGATGCTCGACATGAGCTGCGCCCAGAATGCGACCATCACCGATCTCGCCAAGATCTCCCGCAACGGGCTGATCAACCGGAGAGCGGAGGACGATCATTCGCAGCGCCTCGTGCGCGAGCTGCGGATCAAGACCCCCTCTATCCATCAGGCCGTCAGGACCTTTTCCGGCGGCAATCAGCAGAAGGTCGTCATCGCCAAATGGCTGTTCCGCGGTCCCAAGGTGCTGATCTTCGATGAGCCGACCCGCGGCATCGACGTTGGCGCCAAGGCCGAGATCTATGAGCTTCTGTGGAAGTTTGCCGCCGAAGGAAAAGGTGTGCTGGTCGTGTCTTCGGATCTGCCGGAGCTGATCGGCATTTGCCATCGCATCATCGTTTTCTCCGACGGCAAGATATCGGGCGAAATCGCCCGCGAACAATTTGACGAGAGCAGGATCCTGTCGCTCGCCTACAAGGAGTACAGCCGTGTCCGCCAGCATTGAAAAACAGACCGAGGCAAAAGAGGCGCGCTTCTGGGACAAGCTGATCAGGATCTCGATGAAGGAGGCGGGCGTCGCCATTGCCCTCGTCCTGATCCTGGCGTTTTTCTCGGCGACGGCGCCCTATTTCGCCACGCCGGAGAATTTCCTGAAGATCTTCGTGCAGATCGCCATCAACACCGTGCTGGCGGCGGGCATGACCTTCGTCATCCTGGTCGGCGGCATCGATCTCTCTGTCGGCTCGCTGCTTGCCCTTTGCACGGTGATCGGTGCGACGATCATGATCAATCCGGCGTTTTCGCCATGGCAGGCGATCATTCTCGCCTGCCTGGCCTCGATGGGCACCGGTGCCGTGCTCGGCGCCGTCAACGGCTGGATCTGCGAGAAGTGGAAGCTTCCGTCCTTCATCGTCACCCTCGGCATGCTGAATGTCGCGAGCGGCCTGGCCCGCGTCGTCAGCGACAATTCGACGATTACCGGCCTGCCTCAGCCTTTCGTCGATTTCGGCAACCTGATCTTCTGGGGCATCTTCCCGTCGATCTTCCTGATTGCGATCGTCGTCGTCCTCATCGGCTGGTTCGTGCTGCGCTACACCGTCTTCGGCCGCTTCGTCTTCGCCATCGGCACCAATGAAGAGGCCGTCCGCCTGTCGGGTCACCAGCCGAAACGATACAAGATCGCCGTCTTCACCATCTCGGGGCTGACGGCCGGCATTGCTGCCATGGTCTATTTGCTCCGCCTCAACGTCGGCAGCCCGGTCGCCGGCATCGGCTACGAACTGAATGCCATCGCCGCGGTCATCATCGGCGGCACCAGCCTCTCGGGCGGCAAGGGCTCGATCATCGGCACGTTGGTCGGGGCCTGCATTCTGCAGGTCCTGTCGACCGGGTTGCAGCTGCTCGGCGCCGACGACAACATCAAGCCGATCGTCATCGGCGCCGTCATCGTGCTCGCCGTCATTCTCGACAGCTATCGCGGCCGGCTGATGCGCATCCTCGAAACCCGGTAATTGGCTGGCGCCGGAAGCCTTGATTGACCGTTGCGTTTGATACCGGGCCGACCTACATCTGTCCGGCATTCAGCGAGGGACGGAAATGGCCAAGATCACCAATGTAGCGGTCCAGATGGACCATGTCGCCGGCATCAATATTGCGGGCGACTCCACCTTCGCCATGAGCCTGGAAGCCCAGGCGCGCGGCTACCGGCTGTTCCATTATACGCCTGAACGCCTGAGCTTCCGCGACGGCAAGCTCTTTGCCAGCGTCGAGCCGATGCTGCTGCGCGACGTCAAGGGCGATCACTTCGAGCTCGGCGCGCCCGAGCGCGTCGATCTGTCGACCATGGACGTGGTGCTTCTGCGCCAGGACCCGCCCTTCGACATGGCCTATATCACCTCGACGCATCTGCTCGAGCGCATCCACCCGAAGACGCTCGTTGTCAACGATCCGGCCTGGGTGCGCAATTCGCCGGAAAAAATCTTCGTCACTGAATTTGCCGACCTGATGCCGAAGACGCTGATCACCAAGGATGCCGCCGAGATCCGCCGCTTCCGCGACGAGATGGGCGATATCATCCTGAAGCCGCTCTACGGCAATGGCGGCGCCGGTGTCTTCCATTCCACGCGCGACGACCGCAACCTCTCTTCGCTGCTCGAAATGTTCGGCCAGCTTTTCCGCGAGCCCTTCATCGCCCAGCAATATCTGCCCGACGTGCGCAAGGGCGACAAACGCATCATCCTGGTCGACGGCGAATTTGCCGGCGCCATCAACCGCGTGCCGGCCGAGCACGACAGCCGCTCCAACATGCATGTCGGCGGCCGCGCCGAGGCGACCGAGCTGACGTCGCGCGAACAGGAAATCTGCGAGCGCATCGGTCCGGCGCTGCGGGAACGCGGCTTCCTGCTCGTCGGCATCGATGTGATCGGCGATTACATGACCGAGATCAACGTCACCTCTCCCACAGGCATCCGCGAAGTGAAAAAATTCGGCGGCGCCGATATCGCAGGCCTGCTCTGGGATGCGATCGAGCGCAAGCGCGGCTGAGCCGTCGTCGCAACCCATGCGCCTGCTGTGACCGGTACAACCCCGGCCACAGCATATATCCGACTACGTTCCTTGATTGTTCTTGTTTTATTCTTGCTTCCATGCCAGATTGCAACCGCTGGCCCTGAAGGGTTGCAGGCGGTATAAGAGTTGGCGGGCAGGGGGACGGGTTTATGGTCGCGCGTGTCAGTACGGTGGCATTTCAGGGCATCGAAGGCGTGCCGGTCGAGGTCCAGGTCATGGTCGCGCCCGGCAAGATCGGCATGCAGATCGTCGGCCTGCCCGACAAGGCGGTGGCCGAAAGCCGCGAGCGGGTGCAGGCCGCCCTTCACGCCTCCGGCCTGTCGCTGCCGGGCAAGCGCGTGACCGTCAACCTGGCGCCGGCCGATCTGCCGAAAGAGGGCTCGCATTTCGATCTGCCGATCGCGCTTGCCCTGATGGCCGCCCTCGGCGCCATTCCCGCCGATGCGCTGTCGGATTATGTCGTCGTCGGCGAACTCAATCTCGACGGCACCATCGCCGCCATTTCAGGCGCTCTGCCGGCTGCGATCGGCGCCAATGCGCTCGGCAAGGGGCTGATTTGCCCGGCCGAAAGCGGCGCCGAAGCCGCCTGGGCCGGCGCCGAGGTCAATATTCTCGCACCCCGCAGCCTGATCGCCCTTGCCAATCATTTCCGCGGCACCCAAGTGCTCACCCGGCCGGAAGCATCGATCCGCGCCAATGCCGCCAACCTGCCGGATCTCGCCGAGATCAAGGGACAGGAAAGCGCCAAGCGGGCGCTCGAGGTGGCTGCCGCCGGCGGCCACAATCTCCTGATGGTCGGCCCGCCCGGCTCCGGCAAGTCGATGCTGGCGGCACGGCTGCCGTCGATCCTGCCGCCGCTCTCGGCCGCCGAACTGCTTGAAGTGTCGATGGTCCATTCGATCGCCGGCCAACTCACCGGCGGCAAGCTCTCCGACCGCCGGCCCTTCCGTACCCCGCATCATTCCGCCACCATGGCGGCCCTGGTCGGCGGCGGCATCCGCGCCCGTCCCGGCGAAGCCTCGCTCGCCCATCATGGCGTGCTCTTCCTCGACGAGTTCCCGGAATTCACGCCGCAGGCGCTGGATGCGCTGCGCCAGCCGCTCGAAGGCGGCGAGTGCGTCATTGCGCGGGCCAATCACCGCGTCTCCTATCCGGCCAAATTCCAGCTGATCGCGGCAATGAACCCCTGCCGCTGCGGCATGGCCGGCGAGCCCGGCCACACCTGCGCCCGCGGCCCGCGCTGCATGAGCGATTACCAGGCCCGCATCTCCGGCCCGCTGATGGACCGCATCGATATCCGCATCGACGTGCCGGCCGTCTCCGCCGCCGATCTGATCCGGCCGATGGCCGCGGAAACCAGCGCCGACGTCGCCCGCCGCGTCGCCCGCGCCCGCGAGCTCCAGCAGCAGCGCTTCGAGGCCGCCGGCGCAAAAGGCATCGGCACCAACGCCCGCTGCTCCACAGCGATGATCGAGAAACTCGCCGAACCCGACGCCGGCGGCCTGCAGCTCCTGCGCGACGCCGCCGAAAAAATGAAATTCTCCGCCCGCGGCTACCACCGCGTCCTCAAGGTCGCCCGCACCCTGGCTGATCTCGACGGCAAACCGACCGTCGGCCGTATTCATCTTGCCGAAGCAATCTCCTACCGAATTGCTGGGGAGAGATTGACGGCGGCCGCCTGAGAAGGGCGGATGCCGCAGATATCTTGAAGTATCAGCCGGCCGCCCAGCGATGCGGATCGCGCTTGCGCTGCTGGCTGCTACTCAGCGACATTCCCACTGAGCGCTGCCGAATTATGAAATTACGTCGCCGCCGGCGAACCCAAGCTTCGGGACGATTGATTGCTGCCATAGCGGGCGTGCTGTCGGCTGCGATCGCCGTTGGCACGGGGGCTGATCTGCCGCAAGTGGTGGCGAAGCTGCCTAAGATGCCGATTTGAGCGTCCCATCGACATTCGTTGTTGCGAACTAACGCAGAACTTCGGCCCACTTCGTCTGGGATGCAGGTGACGGCACAAAAGAAAGGGCGCCGAAGCGCCCCGATATTTTGCAAGACAAATTGGCGGAGAAAAGGTTCGGCCACAGCCAACTTTAGCTCCCAAGCCCCTCGAACAGCGCCGTCGACAGATACCGCTCCGCAAAGGACGGAATGATCACGACGATGTTCTTTCCCGCATTCTCCGGACGGCTGCCGACCTTGATCGCGGCGGCCAGCGCCGCACCCGAGGAGATGCCGACAGGCACGCCTTCCAGCCTTGCGACCAGCCGCGCCTGTTCGAAGGCCTCGTCGTTGGTGACGGTCACCACCTCGTCATAAATGCCGGTATCGAGGATTTTGGGAGCGAAGCCGGCGCCGATGCCCTGGATCTTGTGCGGGCCGGGATTGCCGCCGGAGAGGATCGGGGAATCGGCGGGCTCGACGGCGATGATCTGGATCTCGGGCTTGTGGCTTTTCAGCACCTGGCCGACGCCGGTGATCGTGCCGCCGGTGCCGATGCCGGAGACGAGGATGTCGACCGTGCCCTCGGTGTCGTTCCAGATTTCCTCGGCGGTCGTCTTGCGGTGGATTTCGGGATTGGCCGGGTTTTCGAACTGCTGCGGAATGATGGCGTCGGGAAGCGACGCCGCCAGCTCCTCCGCTTTGGCGATCGCGCCCTTCATGCCCTTCGGTCCCTCGGTCAGCACCAGCTCGGCGCCGAGCAGCGCCAGCATCTTGCGGCGCTCGACCGACATAGTTTCCGGCATGGTGAGGATCAGCCGGTAACCCTTGGCGGCGGCGGCAAAGGCGAGCGCGATACCGGTGTTGCCGGAGGTCGGCTCGATCAGCACCGTCTTGCCAGGGGTGATCTTGCCCTGCGCTTCCAGGCTTTCGATCATCGCCACGCCGATGCGGTCCTTGACGGAGGCGATCGGGTTGAAGAATTCGAGCTTGCCGATCAGGTTGGCCACCACGCCCTTTTCCCGCGCCAGCTTGTCGAAGCGCACGAGCGGCGTGTTGCCGATGGTCTCGGTGATCGAGGAATAGATGCGGCCGCGGCCGGGCTTGTGCGACATGAGTGCCTCCCTTTGAAATCCTGCGTCTGAAATTGAGGAGGAGAATAGGGTCAAAGGGCTGAAGAGACCAGACCGCGTTCATGTCGGGAGGGCGGGAGGCGGAGAAAAAAAGCTTTGAAAACCGTTGTCTGCCGGATGTTTATTTCAGGCCGCCCGTGTGGCGATGAAGGCGGCCGTGCCGGCCAGGATGCCTGAAGCAACCCGGTTCAGCGCCTGCAGGGCGCGCGGCTTTTTCAGCATCGTGCGGGCCCGCGAGGCCAGCAGCATATAGGGCACGAGCACGACGATCAGCACCACGAAGGTCACCGCAAGCAGCATCGCATAGTCGCGCAAGCTGATATTGCCGATATCGATCAGCGTCGGCGCCAGCGCGACATAGAACAGCATCGTCTTCGGATTGCCGAGCGTCACCAGCAGGCCGGAAAGGAAGGACAGGCCGATATTGCTGGATTTCTTCGCCGCGATATCCTGCGGCAGCAGTCCCGCCGTCCACAATTTCCAGGCGATATAGCCGAGATAGAGGGCGCCGGCGATCTTGATGGCGATGAACACCTCGGTGAAGGTCTGCGCCACAAAGGCAAGGCCGAGAATGACCGCGGTGAGATAAGTCATGTCGCCGAGCACCAGGCCGAGGCCCATGAAGAAGGTCTCGCGGAAATTCGAGCCGAGCGCGCGGGCGACGATCGCGGTAATCCCGGGTCCGGGAATGGCCGCGGCGATGAACAGCGCTCCGGCATAGGCGATCAGGGCGGTAAGGCTCATCTTTGATATCCACTGGATTGCGCGATCTCTCTATAGGCGCGCGTTGCGGCTTCATCAATGCTTCGGTGCTGATCGGTCCATAACCATAAGGAATAGGTCTGCTGAACCTCGGTCCACTTGGAAAGCGGTCGGGCCTTGCTAGTTCTCTCTCTGCACGCGCGCCGTCAGTGTCTTCTGCGCTCGAAAAGGTCGGCGGCGTCGAGATTTTGATCACCAAGGAGAGAATGAATGTCCCCGACCCCAGCCGAAACCCGCAGACTTTCGCCGCTGAAGACGCCGTCCACTCTGCCGACCAACGCCGTCACCGACATTTCGGCGGCGCTGACCGCGCTGCTCGCCGATGTCTTCGCGCTTTATCTGAAAACCAAGAACTTCCACTGGCACATGTCCGGCCCGCATTTCCGCGACTACCACCTGCTGCTCGACGAACAGGCCGAGCAGATCTTCGCCATGACCGACGACATTGCCGAGCGCGCCCGCAAGATCGGCGGCGTGACGCTGCGCTCCATCGGCCAGATCGCCCGCCAGCAGCGAATTTCCGACAATGACGCGGATTTCGTCACGGCCGAGGACATGCTGTCGGAACTGCGTGAGGACAATGGCCAACTCGTTTCGCTGCTGCGCGAGGTGCACGATCTCTGCGATGAGCACAATGATGTCGCGACCGCCAGCCTGATCGAGAACTGGATCGACGAGTCCGAGCGCCGCACCTGGTTCCTGTTCGAAACGACCCGGCGGCAGAAATAATATCGGCAGTCGGGCGTGGCGTCATCTGTGCGGCGCGCCCGGCTCTCAGCTCTGCAGCGCCCTCGGCCGCAGCCATCTCGGGCTCCAGCCGAGGTTCATGCCGGCGGCGGCAATGAGGATGATTGCGGCGCCCGCGATCTGCATCGGCTGCAGCGCGTGGCCGAAGGCCAGCCGGTCGACGAGGATTGCCGCGATCGGATAGAGGAAGGACAGGGCCCCCGTCAGATGTGTCGGCAGCCTCTGGATAGCGCCATAGAGCAGCACATACATCAGCCCGGTATGGACGACGCCGACGGTGATAAGGATCGCCCATGTCCCGAGATCCGTGGGCGGATGGGAAAAGTCGGTCATCGGCGCCAGCATCAGCATGCCGGTTGCGACCTGGATCAGCGCGATCAGATGCGGCGGCGTGCCTTTCAGCCATTTCGCGGCAAGCGCTGCCAGCGCGTAGAAGAAGGCCGCGCCCAGCGCCATCAGGATGCCGAGGCCGTAGCTGTCGACCGTATTGCCGCTCCCACCCGGTTTCGCCTGGACGATCGCGACCATGCCGGCGAAGGAAAGCATCAGCCAGAACAGCTTGGTGGCGGTGATCTTTTCGCCGAGAAACAGGGCGCCGAGCATCAGCAGCATGAAGGGCTGGGTGTTGTAGACGGTCGTGGCGATCGAGATCGTCGCATGCGAATAGGAGTCAAACAGCAGCAGCCAGTTCAAGACGATGGCGACGCCGCCGAAGACGGCAATGCCGAAGGTGCGCCACGTGAGGATGCCGGGCCGCAGCAGCCCGAGAGCACCGCAGATGGCGAGCAGGGTGAGTGCGCCGAACAGGCAGCGCCAGAAGACCACGCCGCTGACCGGCTGGCCCGACATCACGACGAACCAACCGATCGTCCCCGAGATCAGCATCGCCGCCGTCATCTCAGCCGTGCCTCTTTTAATGTCGCCACTCATGATCGCCTCCGTTTTCTATGTCATCAGAATATTGCGGCGGCGAACGATTTTATATAGTTATCGTAAGGAGTATGATCTAAATCACCTAATCATATGAGGATTGAAGGACGATATGCCTAATGATGTGCAATCGCTCGACGAAACAGATCAGGCCATTCTGGAGGCGCTGGCCGGCAACGCCCGCATCTCGCTGAAGGAGCTGGCGCAGCAGGTGGGCCTTTCCTCGCCAAGTGCGGCCGAGCGCCTGCGGCGGCTGGAGGAGCGCGGCGTCATCAAGGCCTTCACCATCGATCTCGATCCTGCCGCCGTTGGCTACCCCCTGCAGGCGATCGTCCGTGTGCGGCCGCTGCCGGGACAGTTGCACATCGTCGAACGGCTCATTCAGGAGATTCCCGAAATCGTCGAATGCGACAAGGTCACCGGCGAGGATTGTTTCATCGCCCGCCTGGTCATCCGCTCGATGGCGGAGCTCGACGGTCTCCTCGACCGGGTCGCCGAACGGGCGGAAACCAACACCGCGATGATCAAAGCCTCGCCCGTCAAGCGCCGCCTGCCGCCGCTGTCACGGAAAAAGTAAGGCGGCGAACTTTTAGAAGTCCGCCATCGGAGACAGCATTGCCGGAAAGTGCGGGGCCTCATCGCCGAGCCCGCGCAGCATCAATACCGTGCCGCTTTTCGCCGGCTGCGGAGCACCCGCCCAGTCGAGCTTGTCGGGACGGAAAAACACCTCGATGGCGGCGGAGGCGATGTCGAGCCCGCCGAGGATGACTGCAAGCGTCGGGATCTCGACCGCCACGACATCGAGAAGGCTGAAGCGACCCGCCGCATCCATCTTCCAGGCGATCACCGCTTGCAGGTCTTCGATGAAGCTGACGCGGACATCGGGATCGAGCTGCGTGTTGATGAGAAACATCGCCGCATTGACGGTGACCGAGAGCGAGGTCGAAACCGGGCTCCGCGCGTTCAGCAGCGATTGCAGCAGGGCAAGATCATCCGCATCGGTCGGCGCAAGTTGCCGGGCAGGTCCTGAAAAAATCGATGGGTCTGGTGCCGCTCCCTGATATCGATGCTGTGGTATCGCGCGGAAACCATAGGGCTCATAGAGCGACGGCTTGTCGGTATAGAGGATGACGGCTTCAAAGCCCTGCCGGTCGCACCAGTCGAGCGCCTTCACCGTCAAATCGCGATAGAGCCCGCGTCGGCGCCATGCCGGCCGCACGGCGCCCGATTGCAGCCCGGCGGCATGGACGACCCTGCCATTGAGAACGAAAGGCAGCGCAAAGGCCGAGATATTGGCGGCAAGCCCGCCCTCGGCATCGAACCAGCCGAACGGCATGCTTGTGGGGTCGGGGCCGCCGAGCTGCTGCAACGGGCCGATATCGATGCCGAAAATATCCCGGAGCAGGCGCACCAACGCCGCCCAGCCGGCCGGGTCGCCGAAATAATCCTGCCGGAAGAATAGGCCCGCGCTGTCGGGGCGCTTTGTCATCACACGCCGGTGGAACCGAAGCCACCGGCGCCGCGCGTCGTCTCGCTTGCGGCGGCACTTTCGGCCACCCGCACCTGGGTCACCGGCGCAATCACCATCTGGGCGATGCGCATACCTCGTTCGATGATGAAGGCTTCCTCGCCGAGATTGACAAGCAGCACCTTCACCTCGCCGCGATAGTCGCTGTCGACGGTTCCGGGCGAATTCAGGCAGGTGATGCCGTGTTTGAAGGCAAGGCCGGAGCGCGGCCGCACCTGGCCCTCGAAACCTTCGGGGATCTCGAAGATGAAGCCGGTCGGCACCAGCGCCCTTTTGCCAGGCTGAAGCGTCAGCGGCGCTGCCTCGTCGACGGCGGCGCGCAGGTCCATGCCGGCGGCGCCCTTGCTTTCATAGGCGGGCAGGTCGAGGCCTTCGCCATTGGCCAGGCGGATGAGATTCAGCGTCGGTCTCACATCATGATGAATGGTCATGGCCCATTACTTTGCGCCCTGAGCGCCGAGGTCAATTGCAATGCCAGGCTTTAATCGCTAGATACGCGGCAATTCCACAGGATTCACAAGCATGGCCGAAAGTCTCGCCGAGGCGGTCTCCCGCCGCCGCACATTCGCTATTATCGCTCACCCGGACGCGGGCAAGACGACGCTCACCGAAAAGCTGCTGCTGTTCGGCGGCGCCATTCAGCTTGCCGGCGAAGTCAAGGCGAAGAAGGATCGCATGCAGACGCGCTCCGACTGGATGAAGATCGAGCGCGAACGCGGCATCTCCGTCGTCACCTCGGTGATGACCTTCGAATATAACGACAATGTCTTTAACATCCTCGACACGCCTGGTCACGAGGATTTCGCCGACGACACCTATCGCACGCTGACCGCCGTCGACGCCGCCGTCATGGTCATCGACGCCGCCAAGGGCATCGAGCCGCGCACCCTGAAGCTTTTCGAAGTCTGCCGCATGCGCGATATCCCGATCATCACCTTCATCAACAAGATGGACCGCGAAAGCCGCGATCCCTTCGAGATCCTCGACGAGGTGGAAGAGAAGCTGGCGCTGGATACGGCGCCGATCACCTGGCCGATCGGCCGCTCGAAAACCTTCTGCGGCTCCTACAATATTGCCGCCAACACGGTGCGCGGCTCGGATACCGAAATCGAGGGAACGCCGGTCAACGGTCCGCAGGCTGTTGCCGATCGGCTGCCGGAAAACGAGCGTCGGGCTTTCGTCGAGGAGACGGAACTGGCGATCGAGGCCTGCCGGCCCTTCGACCGCGAATCCTTCCTGGAAGGCCATATGACCCCGGTCTTCTTCGGCTCGGCGCTGCGCAATTTCGGCGTTCGCGATCTGATCAACGCGCTCGGCGAATTTGCGCCGCCGCCGCGCGACCAGGTCGCCGACACCCGGACCGTGCATGCGACCGACGACAAGATGACGGCCTTCGTCTTCAAGATCCAGGCCAACATGGACCCCAACCATCGTGACCGCATCGCCTTTGCCCGCATCTGCTCCGGCAAGCTCGAGCGCGGCATGAAGGCAAGGCTTGCCCGCACCGGCAAGCAGCTCGGTCTGACGGCGCCGCAATTCTTCTTCGCGTCGCAGCGCCAGCTCGCCGACACTGCCTATGCCGGCGATGTCGTCGGCATTCCCAACCACGGGACGCTGCGCATCGGCGATACGCTGACCGAAGGCGAAGCCCTCGTCTTCCAGGGCGTGCCGAACTTCTCGCCCGAGATCCTGCGCCGTGTGCGGCTGGAAGATGCGATGAAGGCGAAGAAGCTGAAAGAAGCGCTGCAGCAGATGGCCGAAGAAGGCGTCGTCCAGCTGTTCTCGCCGGAAGACGGCTCGCCGGCAATCGTCGGCGTCGTCGGCGCCCTGCAGCTCGACGTCCTGAAGGAACGGCTGATGGCCGAATACGGCCTGCCGGTCTCCTTCGAAATGTCGCGTTTCTCCGTCTGCCGCTGGATCTCGGCCGATCAGCCGGCCGATCTGGAAAAATTCCTCACCGTCAAACGCGGCGATATCGCCCGCGATCTCGACGGCGATCCGGTCTTCCTCGCCCAGGACGGTTTTTCGCTGCGCTACGAATCCGAACGCCATCCGGCGATCAAGATGGTCGCCATCAAGGAATATCACGCCGCCAAGGCGGCGTGATCGGTCGCCGCTATTTTTCCCGCAGCGCCCGGCGGAAATTCTGGGTGATCGGCTCGGCCAGATAGGAAAGCACGGTGCGGGCGCCTGTCCGGATCATCGTTTCGCTCGACATGCCGGGCAGAAGCTTGCGGCCTTCCAGCTTGGTGAGTTCGCTCTTGTCGATCAGCACGGTCGCCGCGAAATAGGGCGCCCCGCTGCGCTCCTCCACCATCCGGTCGGCCGACACGATCTCAACGACGCCGTCGAGCGGCGGCAGGTTGTAGCGGGCAAATGCCGGGAAACTGACGCGTGCGCGTTGTCCGGGCGCGATCGTCTCGACATCTTCAGGCCGGACCATGGCCTCGACCACGAGCTGCTGGCCGAGCGGCACGACCGTCATCAGTGTCTCGCCGGGTTTGATGACGCCGCCTGTTGTGTGGACCTTCAGGTCCATGACGATGCCATCGACGGGCGCGACGACATTGGTGCGGGCAAGCACGTCCTTGGCGGACCGCTCCTCCTGTCTAAGGTCGAACAGCTCAGCTTCGACCTTACTCAACTCTTCCACAGCCTCGTTTAGCCGCAAGGTGCTGAGATTGAGGATTTGCATGTCGATCTCGGCCATGGCGCTCTTGGCGCGGGCAATGGCCGCGACATTGGTCGCGCGTTCCCCCTCGACCTCCCGTTGTTGCCGTCTTAGCAGCAGGCCGCGCTCGCGGGTGACCAGCCCGCGTTTGAGGAGGCTTTCAAGATCCTTGGTTTCACCCTCGAACCCCTCGATCTGCTTGTCCTCGGTGATGATCAGCTCCTCCAGTCCCGTGATCTCTTCCTGGGTCTGACGACGGCGCTGGCTGAGAATTTCACGCTCGTCCTGCAGATTGTGGTGCTTCGCCGCGAAGACATCGCGCTGGGCGGCCACCGCGTCCTTTGCCGAGCGGGTGGGGTTTGCGAGCAGCGCCGGGTCGAATTCGATCTCGGTCTTGTCGTCGCGCTCGGCCCGCAGACGAGCGGCCAGCGTCTCACGCGTTGCGATCCGGTTCTGGACCAGATCGAGCCTCGCCTTTGCCTGTGTGGCGTCGAGTTGGATGAGGACAGTACCCGCCTTGACGATATCGCCATTGGCGGCGTTCAGACCGGCGATGATGCCGCCCTCCAGGTGCTGGATGAGCTTGCGGTCGCCGGCAACCTTGATGACCCCGGGGGCCACTGCGGCGCTGTCCAGCGGCGCCAGCGTCGCCCAGCCCCCGGCCATGCCGAAGAACAGGAATATGATCGCGAAGCCGGTGATCGTCACGCCGGTCAGGCGCAGGGGGACCGGAGCGGTGGGCGGTGAAACCGGTAACGGAACGACCTTCATATCCTTCATGTCTGTCTCGTTTCTTCTCACTTCGCCACGATAGTCGGCATCTGGGTGACCTTGCGCAGGCGCACGGCCAGTTCATTGAAGACGTAATCGCGTGGACCGAAGAGGTCCTGCTGGCCGCGGTTGAGAACCAATATCTTGTCCACCGTTTCCATGATGTTCGGCCGGTGCGCGATCAGGATGACGGTCGTGCCCGTCGCCTTGATCGTGCCGAGGGCCGCGATTAAGGCCTCCTCACCTTCGCGGTCGAGATTGGAATTGGGCTCATCCAAGATGACGAGGGCCGGGTCGCCGTAGAGCGCCCGCGCCAGGCCAATGCGCTGGCGCTGTCCGCCGGACAGGACCGCGCCGGATTCGCCGATCTCCGTCAAGTAACCCTTCGGCAGCCCTTTGATCAGGTCGTGGACGCCCGCCAACTGCGCTGCCTTGACCGCCTTGTCGAACACCACCGGACTGACCGTGGCGAAGCGGCAGATATTTTCGCAGACGTTCCCGGCGAAAAGCTCGATGTCCTGCGGCAGGTAGCCGACATGATGACCGCGGTCCTCCGCCGCCCATTGGGCGACATCCATGCCATCAAGCAAAGCCCGCCCGCCAGAAGGGCGCCAGGCCCCGGCCAGGATGCGTGCTAGGCTCGTCTTGCCGGCCCCGCTCTGGCCGATCAAAGCCAGGGATTCACCCGGCTCGAGACGGAAATTGATCCCTTTCAGAATATGTTCGCCGCCCTGTCGGGCAAGCACGATATTGTCGGCCTCGAACCGGCCTGTCGGCCGCGGCATCGCTGGAACCGGTGCGGCCTCGGGGTGCTCGCCGGCGACGGCGGTGAGACGCCGGTAGGCGGCGCGCGCGCCGACCGTCGCCTTCCACGTGCCGATCGCCTGCTCGACCGGCGATAGCGCGCGGCCCATCAGTATGGAGGCGGAGACCATGATCCCCGGGGAGGCCTCATTGCGCAGGACGAGATAGGCCCCGAGGCCCAATATCCCCATTTGCAGAGCCAGCCGGTGGCAACGCGCGATGGCCGAGATGATGCCACCGCGGTTGGCGGCAACAACCTGGCCCCTGTTTGCCTCGTCTTGCTGCACCTTCCAGCCCTCGAGCAGTGGCTTCAGCATGCCCATCGCCTGGACGACCTCGGCGTTGCGGATCGCAGCCTCGGCTTGGGTGTAGGCCCGCGACTGTGCGCTCGTCGCCTCGGTCAACGGCTTGCGTGTCAGCCATTCATTGAGCAGGGCCAGCGTAAACAGCACCCCGCCACCCGACAGCGCCAGCCAGCCCAGCCACGGATGCATGAAGAAGATGGCGGCGAAAAACAGCGGCGCCCAAGGTGCATCGAGAATCGGGAAGATGCTCGGGCTGGTGAAGAAATTCCGGACCTGGTCGAGGTCGCGCAGCGGGCGGGCATTGGCCTGGCCGGGCTTTGAGGCCGCATATTCCACCGATGCCGTCAGCAGAACGGGCGCCAGCCGCGCGTTCATCCACGATCCAACGGTTGCCAGAAGGCGCCCGCGCACCACCTCCAGCCCCGCCATTGCCGCAAGTGCGCCTGCCGCCATCAGCGATAACATCAGCAGCGTCTCGAGACTGTGGCTGGACAGCACGCGGTGATAGACCTGCAGCATGTAAAGCGCCCCGGTCAGCATCAGGACGTTGATGGCGCCGCTGAACCAGATAAGCGGCCGGATAGCCCGTCTGGCTTCTTTCATCACAACCTGAAGCGCCGGGGGCGGCTGTTTGGTTTTCATCTTTTATGGCTCTGTACTCGAGATGACACTTTGCGCAATGGATGACGGGGGCAGCGAATGCTGCCCCCGTTGGTTACATGTCAGGCGACGTCGACAAGTATGTGCTGCATCACCGTCTGGTCTCCGTCCGCATCGACCACCTGGAAGGCGAAGTCGAGGTTGGCATCCGGTGTCTGGCTGACGGTTGAGGTGAAGCCGATGTCGGTGATCTTCAGCACGTCGTTGTCGGCGCCGTCGAAATTTACCAGGCCGGCGGTCGCATTGCTGCCGCCGTTGGCGCCGGTCGTCCGCACCAGGTCGATCGCTGTGTTGTTGCCGGTGATGCCGTTGCCCGACTGCATGATCTGCACGCCTTGGAGCACGTAGTCTTCGCCGGTCGCGTTGTAGTCGTTCTGCTCGACGATCACGAGGCCGTCATTGTTGTCGAGCGTGAACTCGCTGCTGTAGGGGGCCGGCACTTGCCCCGTCTTGTAGATGTCGGCGTTCGACACATACATGGCCCGCGTGATCGTCGTATTATCGTCTCCGTTGCCGGCGATGTTGTCGGCGCCGTTCTTGTCGATCAGGTTGAGGATCAGCATCAGGTCTTCGCTGTTGCCGATGCCGTCGAATTTGATCGCCATCGTGCCGGCGGTCGCTGTCGGGGTGGTGGCCTCATTGGAGATACCGACATCGCTGTTGAAGAACCGCAAGGTGAGCAGTTCGTCTTTTTGGATCGTGTCGCCGGCGACGCCGTTGGTGCTCTGTGTTGCAGACACCCACGTCTCATTCCCGTTGCTCACCATCTCGTGACCGCCGATGGTGAAGGTGGTGTCAGTGGACGAGCCTTGGCCATTGCTCGTCAAGCCGAACGGGTTGGCCTTGTTGACCAGGTTGCCGGTGAACTGCACATAGAAGTCTTCATCGGCAGGTGTATTCGAGTCATCTGCCTGCAGCTTTTCCAGCACGATCGGCGGGTGGCCGACATTGCTCGTCGGCTGCTTGGACAGCAGCTCGCTCGTATGGAGCACGTCGAAACTGAAGCCTTCGAGCGGGTCGGTCAGGTTGATGGTATAGGTGTCGGCGACCTTATCGAAGACGAGGGTGCCGCCTCCCGTGCCTGTCTGGGTGCCGGCAGCCGGATCTCTGTCGTAGGTGAAGGTGAAGTTGAACGTCGCTGAGGTGAGGCTCTCCGACGCCAGCGTCACATTCGAGGTGAGGAGATTGCCTCCGCCGCCGCCGGTGATCGTGCCGGTCAGTCCGATCTGGACGCCGGCCGTTACGCCATTCTGGTCGACAAAGTCGGAGCCGCCGCCGGTGTAGAAAGCGGCTGGGTGAATATCAGCGCCGATATCGTAGCCGAAGGCTCCGCTCGCCGAGGCGTTGAGCACGTTGGCGAGGGTTTCGTGCTGGGTGCCTGCGAGAGCGGGGTTGCCGTCAAACGGCACGGTGATCGTCGGCCCGTCGTCCTCGAAATTGAGGTTCTGGCCGATATTGTGGGTGGCGGTTGCCTGATCGCCGTCCTTGTCGGTGATGGTCGCGGTCAGGGTGATGAGGTCGTCGGCCGCCAGGGTCCGGCTGTCATCTGGGTTGGCGGCATCGGCGTGGATGATCGCCCGTTGCTGGTCGAGGGTGACGACGCCGGCAGCACTGACGCTGACGGTGAAGACGATGGCGCCGGCGGCCGATCCAGCGCGACCAACGACGTTGCCACCTTCGAGGAAGAGCAGCACGGACTGACCGGTTGCCGTGTCGGTGAGGCCGCTGACATTGGTGACCTGGCTGATGCCGAGCGCATAGGTGATGCCGTCGCCGTCGGCCCCGGCATTTGAGGTGAAGAAGGTCGAGAAGTCGCCCGGCGCGTTGGTCGCAAGGATAGTCTCGTCGACCGTCAGGTTCGGCGGGCTGCCGGTTGCCGTGATCGCCGGCCCGTCATCCTTGAAGATGAGGTTCTGGCCGATATTGTGGGTGGCCGGGGCGTGATCGCCGTCCTTGTCGGTGATGGTCGCCGTCAGGGTGATGAGGTCGTCGGCTGCCAGGGTTCGGCTGTCATCCGGGTTGGTGGCGTCGGCATGGAAGATCGCCCGTTGCTGGTCGAGGGTGACGACGCCGGCAGCACTGACGCTGACGGTGAAGACAATTGCGCCGGCGGCGGATCCGGCGCGGCCGACGACACTGCCGCTTTCGAGGAACAGCAGCACGGACTGGTTGGTTGCCGTATCGGTGAGGCCGCTGACATTGGTGACCTGGCTGATGCCAAGCGAGTAGGTGATGGCGTCGCCATCGGCCCCGGCATTTGAGGTGAAGAAGGTCGAGAAGTCGTCGCTGGCATTGGTCGCAAGGATAGTCTCGTCGACCGTCAGGTTCGGCGGGCTGCCGGTTGCCGTGATCGTCGGTCCGTCATCGTCGAAATTGATGAAGGAGCCGACCTCTTCGTTGTGAGCATTGCTGACCTCGCCGCCGTAGTGCACCTCCTTGACGTCGAAGAAGTCTTTCTCCGTGTCGATGTTCTTGATGGTGAAGCGGTCGAAGGTTCCGCCGGCCCCGCCTGCAGTGGTGAAATCGATCGTCACGCCCTCGCCGACATTTTCGAGAATCAGTCCATTGCCGCTGAGATTGACCGTGATGCCGAGTGCGGCCGCCGTTGTTGCCACACCGTTCAGCTTGAACGTCACGCCGGTTATATTGATCTCGGTATCGTTATCGTCACCCGGGAATGCGGAGCCCTCGGCATTGTCGTCGTTATTGTAGGCGTGGATCTCGATGTCAGCGACGGTGCCGGTCGGAGTCGATTGCGAAACCGAGAAGCCGGCGCTCGAGACGTTTTCGATGTGAGCGGTGTAATCAGGCGCGGTTGGCGTATCGGTAAAGTCCTTGCCCGCGCTCTGGGTGCCGCCGCTGATCAGGTCGATTTGAAGCTCACGGCCGAAGCGCACGTCTTGAGAGGCGACGCCCAGGCCCTGCGTGCTGACATTGACTTCCGCCTGCGCGCCTTCGTCGTGAGCCGTCACGAGAATCTTCTGTGTGCTGCCTGTGTCGGCGTCGAGGATGTACCAGTCGTTGTGTCCGGAGGGTGCGTCGTCAAGCTGGCTGAAATTGACCACCGTGGTCCCTGTGACCGAGGCAAATACCTTATTGGTCAGATCGATGCGGTCGTCGGGGTTGGTTGCGTCGGGATGGAGCAGCGGCACGTATTGGACCGTATAGAGGTCATGGGTGGCGCCGGTGCCGATCAGTCCGAGCGAGAAGGCAAGCGGTCCAGTCTCGGCGGGTTCGGCGAGCGGATCAGAGGTACCAATGACGCCGATCACGACGTTTGCATTCGTTGCGCTCTGGAACAGCCAGACATAATTGCCGTCGACCGTGCGGATGTTGCTGTTGACGCCGACGGTGGTGGAAAACGGGGTCCCGGAAGAATTCTGCGTGAGAACCACCGAGGTGATGGTTTCCCCTGCGCTCGCCGAGGCGACGACGAAGTTGGACTGGTAGGCGACTTCAGGTGAGGATAGCCCGCCCGAGCCATCGAGGCCCAACATGTATTGCAGCGTTGTGTTGGTGCTGTGCGGCGCAAGCAGCGGATCGATGTCGTCGTCCTGCAAATTGGCGCTTTCGTCGATGACGATGTCCTGGGTTGTGATGTCGAGTGCCATGGAGATGCTCCCTCGGTTAGAGTCGCAGGGGTCCAGGCCCCGGGCGCCGAATGCACCCGGCAGGTCTCCCCCCGCGCATCGAACTTGCTGCTTTCCATCGAGTCGCGATTGTCTCGCCGATGGAGGGCGCCAGTCAGTTGGAGGGCATTAAGACCAAAGTCCGTCGGTGGATTAAGACCAAAGTCCATGTACAGAGGTTGCCATAACGACAACTCCAAATATTACATCCTCTTAAAATGCAAGAAAGAGTTTGTAAAATCCGGAATAAAGACATTTATGACTATGAAACCCCCACCGAATACGCCATGCAATTCCCCTCCGCTTTCTTTTATACTATAAGTTGGGCGAATTTGCACTTAGCAAGTTTGAGCTAATGGGGGATCTGTACTGAGCCTTAGCAGAATTTTTTCCGTTTTTTGCGAATGAATACATTGCGTTGACATTTCGCCAGGTCAAACGCGGACCTGCGGCGCGGCGATATTCAAAGATCCGACGCGGCGTCCGGTTGCGACAAGAGCAAGGCAAGGGGTCGCGCCGAATGTTTCTCAGTCTTCGCCGTCGGACCGTGGCAGCGGCTCGATATTCTCCACCCAGGGCAAGGCCGAGCGGCACCATATCTGCTTCCTCGGGGTGAGTTCCCGCCGCTGGTCGATGCCGCCGAGGCGGATGCCGATCGCGCCGCCGTCGCCATCCGTGCGGTAGAGCGGCGATCCGCAGTTCGGGCAGAAGAATTGCCGGCTGAGGCCGCCGCTGTCGCCGTATTTTGCATAGCCGCGCGGCTCGCCTGAGGTGAGCTCGAAACTTCCCGGCCGCGCCGGCGCGGTGATGCGATAGGCAGAGCCGGTCAGCCGCTGGCAATCGGTGCAATGGCAGATCGACACCCGCTCCGGCTCGATCGCCGCCTGATAGCGGATGGCGCCGCAATGGCATCCTCCGGTGATATGCATCCGCATTTCCTCAATCCGCCGGCTGCGCGGCCGGGTGCGTGGCGTAGAAGGCCTTGGCATCCGCCGTGAAGGCGGCCCGTTGATCGGCCTTGGTATAGAACATATGGCCGCCGCGATAAAGTTTCAGCCCGACGCGGCCGCCGCTAAGCGATGGCGGCAAGTGGTCGACCACGTAGCGGCTGACGCCGTAGGGCGTCACCAGATCGCTGTAGCCATGCGCGATCAAAAGATGGAAGGCCGTGTTCGAGGCAAGCAGCTGCCTGATGTCATCGGTCGCACTTGCCTGGAAGCGCGATCCGCCGCCGCGTCCGCTGCCCCATTCCCAGCGCCGGCTGATATCGCTGTCGAGCAGCGAATAGGTCATCTCGGTTTTGAAGCCAAGTTGGTTGCGGGCATAGTCGGCAAAGGCGCCGCCATAGGCGCGGGCGAAGCCATCGAGAATGGCGTCGTCGCCGCGGTCGTAATCCGATTCAGGATAGGCGTCGGGGGCCGCAAAAGAGGCGTCGTAAGGGCTCATCACTTCGCCGTTGCCCCCGTCGGAATGTTTGACGAAGGAGTTGCCGAGGAAGCCGCGGTTGCGCGTGACGATATCCTCAGGGATGCCCGTCAGCCCGGCAATCCTGCCATAGAAGGCGGCGGCATTGGCGCCCGTCGGCGGCGGCCCGGCGAGCGTCGTCAGATAATCCCCAAGCGCGAAGGTTTCCGCTTCGCGCAGCTTCCCTTCGTCAAAGGCGTTGTGCCGGTCGAGTTCGGCCGCCGCCAGCGACGGCAGCTCCAGTGCTGCGCCGAGCGGGAACTGATCGGCGTTGAACATCAACTGGCCCTCGAGCAGGGGCGACAGCATCACCGCGCCGGCGACGATAATGCCCTGGCTTTCCTGCAGCGCCGAGGCGACCTTGGCGGCGCGGAAGCCGCCATAGCTCTCGCCGAGAAGATATTTCGGCGCGTTGGAGCGGTTGTTGTGCGCGACATAAAGCGCGATCGCCTTGGCGATGCTCTGAGCGTCCGCGTTGACGTTGTAATAATTGGAGGCGTCGTCGGCCTTCACCGTCCGGCTCCAGCCGGTGCCGATCGGATCGATCAGCACGAGATCGGTGAACTCAAGCCAGCTCTGTGGGTTGTCGACGAGCTGCGCATGCGCGCCGTCGCGCGCCTGAGGCCCGAAATCGAGCACCTTGGGCCCGACCAGCCCGAGATGCAGGAAGGCGGAAGCCGCACCCGGGCCGCCGTTGAAGGCGAAGGTCAGGGGCCGGCCCGGGCCGCCGCCTTTCGCGACATAGGCGGTGTAGAAGATGGCGCCGGTCGGCGCGCCGTCCTGGCCGAAGAGATCGAGTGTGCCGGCGGTTGCGGTATAGGCAAACTTCCGGCCGCCGATCGTCATTTCGTGCTCGGTGACGGAATCGGCCGGCAGCAGCTTCAGCACGCCGTCGCGCGCGCTGCGCTCGACATTTGCCCCGGGTTGGGTGCTTTCCTCAGCCGAGGAAAGGGCAGGGGCCAGCGACACCGCCAGCGCTGCAAACAGAAACAGAGGTCGTAAACGCAAGATGTCTCCTCCGGCGGTACGGGCTGCAGGTAAAGCATGTCGCGCAAAAGCGTGCAGCGGTTTTACGGCAACGGCATGCGTAAGAACAAAGAGCTAAAGCGCGTCGCATGAATCAAGTTTGATGCGACGCGCTCTAGAGATAGCGTAACATCCGCGGCCGGGCGACCGACATCAAGAGATGGTGATGGGCCGGTGAGGGCTCAGATCACCTTCTCCACGGCATGAACATCGATCTCGATCGACCGGCCGGCCTTCCAGCCGTTGATCGCGGCTCCGAGCCCAAGCGCGACGAAGAGGGCGGCGCACCAGGAAAAGCTGCCGGTCCAGCCGCGGATGAGGCCGACGATGAGCGGGCCGATTGATGCAAGCAGGTAACCGACGCATTGCGCCATGCCGGACAGATGGGCGGCGACATCGGGATCGCGCGACCGCAGCACGATCGTCGTCATCGCCGCCGCGATCAGCCCGCCCTGGCCGATGCCCTGCAGCACAGCCCAGAGCCAGACGGTCGACAGCGGCGCAAAGAGCAGGCCGAGCAGGGCCGTGACGGCGACGCCGCAAAGGCTCGCATTGATCAGCCGCTGGTCTTTCCCGCGCACGGCGATATGCGGCACGATCAGGCAGGATGCGGCCTGCACCATCACCGAGAGCGATACGATCGCCCCGGCGGTGACGCCGTCGAGGCCGCGCTCGCGCAGGATCGGAACCAGCCAGCCGAAGACGCAATAGGCAAGTGCGGATTGCAGACCCATGAACAGCGTCACCTGCCAGGCGAGCCGATCCCGCCAGAGGCCTTTGACATGAAATCCGTTTCGCCTTGCCTTGCCTCCGCTGCGCAGAACCTGCGGCAGCCAGATCAGCCCGACGACGAGCGCCGGCAGTGCCCAGATAGCGAGCGCGCCTTGGAGAGAGCCGCCGAGCGCGTGTTCGATCGGCAGTGTCAGCCCCGCCGCACTGGCCGCACCCGCGCAGAGCGCCATGGTGTAGAAGCCGGTCATCAGCGCGGCGCGCCCGGCAAAATCCCGCTTCACCAGCCCCGGCAGCAGCACGTTGCCGACGGCGATGCAGGCGCCTGCCAGCGCCGTGCCGATAAAAAGCAGCGGTACGGAGGAGAGCCCGCGCAAAGCGGTGCCAAGGGTCAGAAGCAGGATGACGCCGAGTAGCGTCCGTTCGGAACCGAGGCGTTGGGCAAGACGCGGTGCAAGCGGCGAGAATGCGCCGAGGCAGACGACCGGCAGCGTCGTCAGCAGGCTGGCGCCGAGCGCGGTGAGACCAAGTTCCGAGCGGATCTCCGGCAGCAGCGCCGAAGCGCTCGAAAAGACCGGGCGCAGGTTGAAGGCGATCAGCACAAGGCTGGCGCCAAGCAGGAAACGATCCGCGGCTCCGCGGACCGGTGTTGCCTGCGGCGGCGGCAGGCTGCCGGCCTCGGCATCGATCAGCAGTTCGTCGGATGGGTCGAGCGTGGCGGCGAGATCGCGGGAAGGCGTGTTCATGACAGGATCATCCGGTCGAGGGCGGCAAGAACCGGCGCCATGAAGCGGCGCACAGCCAAATCCGCCCTGTCCGGATCGCCGGTTTCGATGGCGTCGACGATATCGGCATGCGCCTGCATATCCGGTTCAGGAATATCCTTCCCGAGCGTCGCCGCGATGGTATCGGCGATCGAGGCCGAGAAGAAATCGTAGATCTCGATCATCGCCCGGTTGCCCGAAGCGGCGATGACGGCCTTGTGGAAGGCGAGGTCGCGTTCGATGAAGGCGGCCTGATCGCCGCCGTCGTAACTGCCGCGTTCGGCAAGCAGCCGGCGAAGCCCGGCAACCGTCTCCGGCGTCTTGCGAAGCGCGGTCAGCCGCGCGGCCTCGACGTCGAGCGCCAGGCGAGCCTCGAACTGGTCGCGCAGGCTGGCGCGCCGGGCCATGGTCAGCGGCCGGCCGGCATCGCTGGTCGCCCGCACATAGGTTCCCGAACCCTGCCTTGTTTCGAGATAACCCTGCGACACGAGAACCCGCACCGCCTCGCGCACCGTGCCGCGGCTTACCGAGAGCATGGCAGACAGCGAGGCTTCATTCGGCAATTTCTCGCCGACCGCCCAGCGTTTGCCGAGAATATCGCTGCGGATCGCCTCGACGGCATCATCCGCGAGATTGGTCCTGCTGATTGCACGCATCCCACTACTCATAAAGTCATCTGATGACTTTATGAGTAGTGGGATTTCGATGGTCCGTCAACGATCTTATATCAGGGCAATAAAAAGGGTCGCCTCGGCGACCCTTTCCATGAGTTTGGCCTCAAACTGGCCCGGGCTGTCTACGCAGCCCCAGGAAGGCGGGATTACAGCGAGGGCTGCCTCGCTTTCATCACCTCTCCCATGCCCGTTACGAGGTCCGAAATCTCATTAGACATTGGATCACCTTCCTTTCTTTCTGTTGCTGATAGGTCAAAGGTAGGCTGATTCTTTTCAGATGCAAGAACAAATCCGTGCAACGCGCTGCCGCAAGGCAATCCGTATGTTCACAAAAGGACACAGACTTTCGCCGAATTTGAAGATGCCAGAGTCATGAATCCGTCATCTTGCGCTTGCAAATCGGCGGCGCGTTAAGCTGTTATTAGCCGCGACGACAGACAATTTCAGCATGCCCGCCGGTGCGGCGGCGGGGTCCGGAGCAAGAAAGCCATGTGTCGCTGGGCAGCCTATCGCGGAGACCCTCTCTATCTCGAGGAGCTGGTATCCTCGCCCGCCCATTCGCTGATCGAGCAGTCGCATTGCGCTACCCGCGCCAAGACGGCGACCAATGGCGACGGTTTCGGCATCGCCTGGTATGGCGACAGGCCCGAGCCCGGCCGCTACCGCGATATCCTGCCGGCTTGGTCGGATTGCAATCTGAAGAGCCTGGCGCGGCAGATCCGCTCGCCACTCTTTCTCGCCCATGTCCGCGCCGCCACCGGCGGCGGCACGCGCCGCGACAATTGCCACCCCTTCACGCATGACACCTGGTCCTTCATGCACAACGGCCAGATTTCAGGATTCGAGCGCCTGCGCCGGCCGATGGAAGCGATGCTCGACGACGAGTTGTTCAACGCCCGCGGCGGCACGACCGATTCCGAGCTGATGTTTCTGCTGGCGCTGCAATTCGGCCTGCGCGAGGCGCCGATCGCTGCGATGGCCCAGATGGTCGGTTTTGTCGAGGATCTGGCCGAAAGCATCCTCGGCTCGATTGTGCTGCGCTTTACTGCCGCCTTCTCCGACGGCAAGACGCTCTATGCGATCCGCTATGCCACCGATCGCAAGGCGCCGACGCTTTATGCCTCACCTGCAAGCGCCGGCTATTGCCTCGTCTCCGAGCCGTTGAACGACGATGTCGATGCCTGGGCGGAAATTCCCGATGGCAGCGCCGTCACCGTCGGTAAAGATGGCATCAATGTCGCCGACTTCCGGCCGGAGAAGCGGAGTGCCGCAAAGCCCCAGCGCGTGGCCATTCCTGCCTAAACGCCTGGCAGCAGCGGAGCCGCAGGCGATTAGCTCAGTTGCTTGGCGATCAGCGCCGCGAGCCTTTCGGCAACCTCTTCCTTCGCCAGATCAGGCCATTGCTCGACGCCGTCGCGGCGAATGAGTTTGACGCTGTTGCGGCTGCCGCCCATGATGCCGGTGGCGGGCGAGACGTCATTGGCGACGATCATGTCGGCGCCCTTCCGCTCGAGTTTCGTCTTTGCATTGCTTTCGACGTCCTGCGTCTCGGCGGCAAAGCCGATCACCAGCTTCGGCCGCATCGTATGATGGCCGACGGTTTTGAGGATATCGGGGTTCTCGGTCAGCGCCAGCGTCGGTATGGATTCGCCCGGATGTTTCTTCAGCTTCTGGTCGGCGGCCGAGGCCACCCGCCAATCGGCCACAGCCGCGACCATGACGGCGATGTCGGCCGGCAGCGCCGCCAGCACGGCGTCGCGCATTTCCTCCGCCCGTTCGACATGCACGGTGTTGACGCCGACAGGGTCGGCAATCGTCACGGGCCCCGAGACCAGCGTCACCTCGGCTCCCAGTTTGGCAAGGGCGGCGGCGATCGCATGCCCCTGCCGACCGGAGGAGCGGTTGGCGATATAACGCACCGGGTCGATCGGCTCATGCGTCGGGCCTGAGGTGACGATCGCCTTGCGTCCCTTCAGCGGTTTCTCCCCGTCGTCGAGCATGGTTTCGGCGGCCGCGACGATCTCCAGCGGCTCCGCCATCCGGCCGAGCCCGGCCTCGCGGCTTTCGGCCATCTCGCCGGCCATCGGCCCGACGAAGCGGATGCCGTCTGCCCGGAGCAGCGCCGCATTGCGCCGCGTCGCCGGATGCGCCCACATTCTGGGGTTCATCGCCGGTGCCGCGAGCACCGGCCTCTCCGTCGCCAAAAGCACGGTCGAGGCGAGATCGTCGGCCAGCCCGTTTGCCATCTTCGCCATCAGGTCGGCGGTGGCCGGGGCAATCAGCACGAGGTCGCAGTCGCGCGCCAGCCTGATGTGGCCAACATCCTGCTCGTCTTCACGCGAAAACAGATCGAGGAAAACATGGTCAGCCGCCAGCGCGCCGACGGCCAGCGGCGTGACGAATTCCTGGGCCCCCTTGGTCATCACCGGGCGCACGCTGGCGCCGCGCTCGCGCAGCCGGCGGATCAGATCCAGGCTCTTATAGGCGGCGATGCCGCCGGAGATGATGAGGAGGATGCGTTTGCCGCTGAGAGCCATGGCTTTCTTCCCGTCGCCTTATTGACCGGTCCCGACCCTAAGCCTTTGGCGGAGAACATGCAATCGCGAGGGCGACAGGCATCGGAGCTACTCCGGAAGCCGCCGCATGACGATCGCGATCGCCATGCCGAGGCGGGCAAGCTGCGGCGGCAGCCAGTCTCCGCCGCACTCGTGGGTCAGAGGTTGCTCATCCCGCCGTCGATGATGAGTTCGCTGCCGACGATATAGGCCGCCTCATCGGAGGCGAGGAAAACGATCGTCTTGGCGACTTCGCCGGGGGTTCCGAAACGGCCGACGGGAATCTGGGCCTGGATCTGCGCAGTCATCGACTCCGATTGGGCTTGCGAAGCGCCGAGCTTGCTGTAGAGCGGCGTGGCGATCGGACCGGGGCTGACGGCGTTGACGCGGATGCCGCGGCCGATGAGTTCGCCCGACAATGTCTTGGCAAGCGTCAGCAGCGCACCCTTCGTCAGCGAATAGACGCTGGAATTCGGCATGCCAATATGGGCGTTGATCGAAGTGTTGAGCACGATCGCAGCCTGCTTCGAAAAAATCGGCAGCAACGCCTGAATCAGGAAGAATGGGCCCTTAACGTTGATATCAACCGACTTGTCGAAGGCGGCTTCGCTCCACTGTTCCAGCGGCCCGAATTCGGCGACCCCGGCGTTGACGAAGAGGATGTCGAGCGTGCCGAAAGTCTCTCTCACGCTATCGGCGACGGCCTTCTGGCCGACCGCATTGCCGGCATCGGCCTGGATGACGGTGGCTTTGCTGCCGAATTCGGCGCGGGCCGCCTCGACGCTTGCCGCGCTGCTGCCGGTAACGACGACGCGGGCACCTTCAGCGATGAACTGGCGGGTGGTCTCGAGGCCGATGCCACTGGTGCCGCCGGTGATGAGGGCTGTCTTGTTCTGCAGGCGTGACATGATGAAGTTCCTTTGACCGAATGTTGGGGCGTGGCCCGTTCTTGTTCAATGCGAGAATGCTCTGAAAAAGGCGGCGCGATAAGCCGGCGCGTTGAAGGATCATCAACCCGCAGCGGATAACCGCGCCGCGCCGCCTCAGGTGCGGGTGATCGAAGCGCCGCCGTCGACCAGCGACGCCGTACCGGTGACGAAGCTTGCATCGTCGGAGGCGAGGTAGAGGACCGAGCGGGCAAGTTCTTCGGGTGTTGCGACACGCTTCAGCGCATGCAGATTGGTGACGAAGGCCTGCTTCTCAGGCGTATCGTTCATGTCCCGATACATGTCGGTATCGACCGCACCCGGCAGGATGGCATTGACGCGCACGCCCTGCTGTCCGAATTCGGCGGCAAGCGCCTGTGTCAGGCCGATCAGGCCGGATTTGCTGGCGGCATAGGCGGCAACCCCCGGGAAGGCGAAGCTGTAGCCGACGAAGGTCGAGGTGAAGATCACCGAGCCGCCGCCATTTTCCACCATCGCCCCGATCTGGTGCTTGGCGGCGAGGAAGGAGGCCGTCAGATTGATCGCCAGCGCCTCGCTGAAGCCCGCTTCGGAAACGGCGGTGCTCGCACCGGCTTCGCCGAGCGTGCCGGCATTGTTGAAGGCGATATCGAGCTTGCCGTAATTTCTCACGGCGGCGGCGACCAGCGCCTTGTGATAATCTTCCGAGCGCACGTCGCCGGCAATGGCGACGGCATCGCCGCCCTCCGCCTTGATCTCCGCAACGAGGCTGTCAAGTTCGCCTTGACGGCGGGCGCCGACGACGACCTTGGCGCCTTCGGCGGCGAAGAGTTTTGCCGTGGCCCGGCCAATGCCGGAGCTTGCGCCGGTGACGATCGCGACCTTGTTGTTCAAGCGGTTCATGGTTCCATCTCCTGTGTTGAGGTGAGGCGGCCCTTGCCGTCCCTTCCGTTGAATGGAAGATGGCATTTTCCTTTCGTTCGGATTAGTCTCCAGATCGGGGAATTCGAATTCGGAAAGACCGAACGATGATCAGGATAGAAGGCATTGCGGCTTTTGTCGCCGTGGTCGAGGCAGGCTCGGTCAGCGAGGCGGCCCGGCGTCTTCGGCTGTCCAAATCCGTCGTCAGCGAAAGGTTGGCCGAGCTGGAGAAGTCGCTCGGCGGCATCCTGCTGCACCGAACGACCCGCAAGCTTACTTTGACCGAGGATGGCACGGTCTTCCTGGAGCGGGCTGCGCGCATCGTGCGCGAGATCGAGGAGGCCGCGGCCGATATGGCGGAGCGGCGCGGAACGCTGTCAGGCCCGATCCGCATCGCCGCCCCCGTCACCTTTGGCCGCATGCATCTCGGCCCGGCGCTCTATCCCTTTCTCGCCAAACATCCCGAGATCGAACTGACCCTCGATATCGATGATCGGCGGGTGGATGCCGCTTCGGACGGCTATGATGCCATTATCCGCAATGGTCCGATCGCCGATAGCCGGCTGGTCGCCTGGAACCTCACGCGAAGCCGCCGTCTTCTCTGTGCCTCACCGGATTATCTCGCCCGCCAGGGAATTCCGTCGTCGCTGGCCGATCTTAACAGCCATCGCGGCATCTTCTACACCAATCGCGGCGTTGCCGACTGGCGCTTCCAGACGCCGGAGGGTGCGATCGTCGTCCGTGCGAAACTGGCGCTCGGCATCAACAATGGCGACATGCTCCGCGACGCCGCGATTGCCGGCCTCGGCATTGCGCTGCTGCCCGCCTTCATCGCCGGCCCGGCCATCCGCGAGGGCCGGCTTGCCGAAATCGATGTCGGTCACAAGCCGGAGGCCGAATTCATCTATATGGCGCATCCCGAGGGCCGAAACCCCTCCGCCAAGCTCCGTGCCATCGCCGATCACCTGAAGAAGAGTTTTGGCGATCCGCCCTATTGGGATCCGGCGGGCTAGAGCATGTCGCGCAAAAGTGTGCAGCGGTTTTGCGACAACGACATGCGCAAAAACAAAGACCTAAAGCGCGAAGAGCGAATCTGAAAGATCGCGACGCGCTTTAGCTCAGCAGGCTCATCAGGTTCTCGGTGACCGGCGAGCGATGTGTTTTCAGGATTGCCAGCGCCAGGCGCGCCACGGCCGGAGGCCCCTCGATCGGCCGGTAGGTCACACCTTCGAGCTTGATCCGCGAAATCGAGGCCGGCACGATCGAGACGCCGAGATCGGCCGCCACCAGATTGACGACCGAGGAAATCTGCGGCGCCTCCTGCGCCACGGTCAGCTCGAATCCCGCCTTGCGGCAGGCGAGCACGACATCGTCGTAGAGGCTCAAGCCCACGAGCCGGGGAAAGAGGATGAAGGGTTCGTCCGCCAGCATTGCAAGCGGCAGGCTGCGATGTCTTGCCAGAGGATGGCTGGCGGGCAGGGCGATCACCATCGGCTCGTCCGGCAGCCGCCGCAGCCGGATGCCGGCGGGATCGTCCAGGCTGGGGCGCATGAAGGTGGCGTCGAGCTCGCCGCGTTCCAGCTTCTGCATCAACGCCAGCGTATTCATTTCCGTCAACGACAGCCGAACCTCCGGCCAGCGTGCGCGAAACAGTCGAATCGTCGTGCTGACCACGGGGTTGAAGGCGGAGGATGCGGTGAAGCCGAGCGACAGCCGGCCGGTCTCGCCGCGATTGGCGCTTTGCGCCGCAAGCTTCGCCTTCTCAGCTGCCACCAGCGACGCCTTTGCCTCGCCAAGGAAGGCCGCGCCCGCTGCCGTCAATTCGGCGCCGTGCGGCACACGGTGAAACAGCGCCGCACCCACTTCCCTCTCCAGGTCGCGGATCTGCTGGCTGAGCGGCGGCTGCCCGATGCCGAGCTTGCCGGCGGCACGGGTGAAATTGCCCTCTTCCGCCACCGCCAGAAAATACCTGAGATGCCGCAGCTCCATCACTATCTCCAAAACCTATCGGAATCGACGGTCTCATATATTGGACAAATGGAGGCGCTTTGACTAGATCGGAGGCTGGAAGGATGAAGATGTGCCGACGTCAGTGCATGCAGTGAAGACCTCCGAGACAGCTGCGACCCCAGGGCAGAAGCACTACCTGACCCGTGGCGCCGGCGCCTATCGCCGCGCCAGCCTGGCACTCTTCCTTTCCGGCTTCGCCACCTTCTCGCTGCTCTATTGCGTCCAGCCGCTGCTGCCGATCTTCTCGCAGGAATTCGCTGTCAGCCCGGCCGAAAGCTCGCTGTCCCTTTCGCTCTCCACCGGTTTCCTGGCGGTCGCCATCGTCTGCGCCGCCGCCGTCTCGGAAGGTCTCGGCCGCCGCAGCCTGATGTCGATATCGCTGGTCGGGGCGGCATTGCTGACCATTGCCACCGCCTTTGCCCCGAACTGGCATCTGCTGCTCGTCATCCGCGCGCTTCAGGGCCTTGTTCTCGGTGGTGTGCCGGCCGTTGCCATGGCCTATCTCGCCGAGGAAATCGATCCGCGCGGCCTTGGCGCCACCATGGGCCTCTATGTCGGCGGCACGGCCTTCGGCGGCATGTCCGGCCGCGTGCTGACAGGCATCTTCGCCGAATATCTCACCTGGCGTCCGGCGCTCTTCATCATCGGCGCCATCGGCCTTGCCGCCGCGATCGGCTTCATCGCCCTCTTGCCACCGTCACGCAATTTCGTCCGCCGGCCGGGCTTCGACCCACGCTTTCATGCAAAGGCCTGGCTCGGCCATCTCCGCAATCCGGCGCTGCCCTTCATCTTCGCCATCGCCTTCCTGGCGATGGGCTCCTTTGTGACGATCTACAATTATGCCGGCTTCCGCCTGGTGGCGCCGCCCTACGGCCTCAACCAGACCGAACTCGGCCTGATCTTCACCGTCTACCTCTTCGGCATCGGCGCCTCCTCGATCGGCGGCCTGTTGGGAGACCGGATCGGGCACTTTTCCGTGCTTCTCTTCGGTCTGGCACTCACGGCCGCCGGCAGCGCGCTGACGCTCTTTGCCTCGCTCCCGGCGATTATCCTCGGTATCATCGTGCTCACGACCGGCTTCTTCATGAGCCATTCGATCGCCAGCGGCCTTGTCGGCAAGCTGGCACATGGCACCAAAGGGCACGCCTCGTCGCTCTATATGCTCGCCTATTATGTCGGCTCCAGCCTCATGGGTTCGGCGGGCGGCTGGTTCTTCGCGGTTGAAGGCTGGGCCGCCGTCGTTATCTTCACGCTTGCCATGCTGGCGCTGGCCTTTGTCTCCGCCTGTCTTGCGCAGCACCTCGCGAGGAGAAAAGCATGATCCGCATAGACCGGCTTGACCATCTCGTGCTGACCGTCGCCGATATCGCCATCAGCTGCGACTTTTATTCCCGCATCCTCGGCATGTCGGTCGAAACCTTTGCTGAAGGCCGTAAAGCACTGAAATTCGGCGGGCAGAAGATTAATCTGCACCATGCCGGCCACGAATTCGATCCCAAGGCAAGGCAACCCACACCCGGCTCCGGCGACCTCTGCTTCATCGCCGACACTCAGCTTGCCGATGTCATCGCCCATCTGGAGGCCTTAGGCGTTGCCATCGAAGAGGGTCCGGTCGAGCGCACCGGCGCGACCGGGCGTTTGCGCTCGGTCTATTTCAGGGACCCCGACGGCAACCTCCTCGAGGTCTCCAATCTGATTGCCTGACGTCGGCCTCCCGCACATCAACCGAGCCGGATATAGGGCACGTCCTTCTTCGCCACCTCATCCAGCGCCTCCTCGTAACCGGCATCGGCGTAACGCATGACGCCAAGCGCCGTATCGTTGGTCAGCGCATGGTCGAGCCGTTCGTCGGCGGCATCCGTGCCGTCGGCGACCACGGTGACGCCGCAGCTCGTCATGTAGCCGGCATAGCCGCCGCCGCCGGAATGGATGACGACCAGATCGGCCATCGACGAGCAGAGCATCATCGCATCGATCAGCGGCCAGTCGGCGATTGCGTCGGAGCCGTCCTTCATGCCCTCGGTCATGATATTCGGATGCGCCATGGCGCCGGCGTCGAGATGGTCGCGGGAGAAGGCGACCGGGCCTTTGAGTTCGCCGCTCGCAACCAGCGTGTTGACGCGCCTTGCGAGTGCGGTGCGTTCGCCGTGGCCGAGCCAGGCGATGCGGGCCGGCAGCCCCTCGAAGGGCACATGCTCGCGCGCCAGCCGGATCCAGTTGGTGATGATCTTGTTATCGGGAAACATCTCGAGCAGCAGATCGTCGATCCGGGCGATATCGCTCTCCTCGCCTGACAGAGCCATCCAGCGGAACGGGCCGATCGCCCGGGCAAAGAGCGGCCTGAGATAGGCTTCGGTGAAGATCGGAATGTCGAAGGCATTGGCGACACCGCCCTCGCGGGCCTGCGTGCGGATGAGATTGCCGTTGTCGAAGACCTCCGAGCCACGCTTCTGGAATTCCAGCATCGCCGTCACATGCTCGACGATCGAGGCCCGGCTTGCCGCCATCAACTGCCCCTGGCCGTCGTCGCGCAGACCCTTGACCTGATCGAGGCTCATACCCTTCGGCACGTAACCGTAGACGAGGTCATGCGCCGAGGTCTGGTCGGTGACGATGTCGGGCACGATGCCGCGCCGGGCGATCTCGGGATAGACCTCCGCCGCATTGCCGACGAGGCCGACGGACAGCGCCCGCTTGTCCTTCACCGCTGCATCGATCATCTGAAGGGCGGTATCGAGATCGGGAGCGATTTCCTGGAGATAGCCGATCTGCTGGCGCTTGCGGGCGCGCTCCGGATCGATGTCGATGCAGAGGATTGCAGCCCCTGCCATGCGGCCGGCGAGAGGTTGCGCCCCGCCCATGCCGCCGAGGCCGGCCGTCAGCACGAACCGGCCGAGGAGATCGCCGCCGAAGCGCCGCTCGGCAATGCGCATGAAGATCTCGTAGGTGCCCTGGATGACGCCCTGGCTGCCGATATATTGCCAGGCGCCGGCCGTCAGCCCGCCCCAGCAGATCAACCCCTTGCGCTGCAGCTCGTAGAATACTTCAGCCTTTGCCCATTGCCCGACGATATTGCAGTTCGCCATGATGACCAGCGGCGCCTTGGCATGCGTTCGAACGAGGCCGATCGGCTTGCCGGACTGGATGAGCAGCGTCTGGTCCTCGTCCATCTCGGTCAGCGCTTTGACGATGCCCCTATGCGCCGCCCAGTTGCGGGCCGCCTTGCCGAGCGCGGCGTAGACGATCAGATTGTCGGGGTCCTCGCCGACGGAGAGCACGTTTTCGAGCAGCCGCAGCAGCGCCTCCTGCCGCCAGCCCTTGGCGCGCAGTTCCGGCCCGCCGGGAATCGGAAATTTCGGATGACGTGGATTGGCCTTCGGCATCGTGGGTTCCTCGTTTTGCTCTGCCTTCGTTCGTTATTTCCTGGGCAGCGATTCCACATAGGCGAGTGCCGCATCGAGCAAACGCCGTCTCAGGGTATCGTCGCCATAAACTTCGGCACCGCCTCGCACCCAGCCATGCATCACCCGCTCGCCCGACAGCATCTGGATCACGCCTGGCAGTGCCAGCGCCCAGTCGTCATTGCCCTTGCCGAGACGGATCAGCATGCCGTCATGGCGTGCGCAGCAGAGAAGATTGCCGTTCAGCATGAAGGCCCAGCCGCCGAACATCGATTTTTCGGCAAGACCCGGCCGATCGCCGAGTTCCTCACGCATCAGTTCTTCGAGACCCCGATCGCGCGCCATGGCTCAGGCCTTCGTCGCCAGTGCATAGCGGGCGATCTCGATCCCCATCGCCTTTTCGACGACGGGATAGACGGTCGGATCGAGCACGCTTGCCGACAGCGGAATGATATCCATCGGCACATGCAGGATGAACACCCGCATGCCCTCCTTGAGCTGGCCGACGCTGAGCGGCTCGCCCTGTGGTGAAAGCGTGGTGATGACCGCGGGAAAGGTGGCAAGCCGCCCGCCATCCGCATCGTCCACCGCCATATATTCGTTCATCACATGCAGCGTCACCGACTTTTCGCCCGCGCCGACGGTGATCGTGCCGATGTCGAAGGCTTCCTTGGTGTAGACGACCTCCTTGCGGGTAATGATTCCTTCGGCAAGAATATGTCCGCCCGTCGTCTTGCAGATCGCGTCGATGACATCAGATCCGCCCTTCTTCTCCGCCGCGATGATCGCCTCACCGAGCGAAAGTGCCATCGAAATGCCGCCGAGCGCCGCATGGCTGCGGACATAGGAGGCTCTGAGCGGATTGCGGCAACTGGCGATGAAGCCGCCGGATTGATCGGCGGCGGCGCGCAGCACCGGCGAGATCTTCGCGGTCGCGCCCTTCACCACCAGTTCGATATAGCGGCTTTCGGCCCGATTGCCGCCGACCGCGGTCTGGATCATCTGCTCCGGCGAGCCGGCCATGCCGATCGAGCCCATGTCGCCGGTGGGATGGGCGCGGATATCCCCGACCGCGTCGACCACCTTGGTACCGAGGATCGCTGACGGCAGCCAGCCGTTCAGCGTCGAGGATTTGCCGTTCTGGCCGATGATCAGCCCGGAAAGCTTTTCGCCGAGTGCCTCCTGCAGCAATTGCACCGCCTTCACATAATCGATGCCCTGCATTTCCCAGGGGGTGGTGGAGGCCGGCGCGCCGATCGCAGCCGCGGTGGCGATCCACTCCTCGTCCTTCAACTCGTCGATCGAGACCAGCTCGGGCTTGCCGACATTGACGGCGGCATAACCGAGCATCCGCCCGTGATCGGCCCAGCCGCCGCCACCGGCGGCATAGACGGAGCCGCCCTTGACCGCGGCTTCCACGTCCTTCTCAACCAGTATGCGTCCCATCGGTCTTCTCCCGCGTCAAATCCGTGTCCATCTCGCGCACCGCCTCGAACAGCACGGCGGCGCCGAGCGCAATATCGTCATTTTCCGCCCATTCGTCGGGGCAATGGCTGCGTCCTCCCCGGCAGGGCACGAAGATCATCGCCGCCGGCGCCACCTTGGCGATCCAGGCCGTATCGTGTCCCGCGCCGGAGGCCATGCGCCGATGTTTGGCGCCGACGCGTTCGCAGGCGGTCTCCAATGTCGAAAGCAGGCCGGCATCGCCCGGCGTCGGCATATTGTCGGAGACCCGGTTCGGCGTCTCGATCGTGACGCCATAGGCGGTGGCCAGCTTTTCGACATGGCCATCGAGCCAGCGGCAGAAGGCCTCCATGTCGGCACGAATCTCGGCGCGGCCATCGATCAGCAGCACCACTTTCGAGGGCACGACATTGGCGGCATTCGGCTCGATCCTGAATTCACCGACCGTCGCCGCGAAGTGGCCCGGCGTTTTGGAGAGCTCAGCCGCGGCGTTGCGAATGTCGAGCACCAGCTGCGAGGCTGCCACTAGCGCATCCGCCCGCCGGTCCATCGGCGTCGTGCCGGCATGATCGGCCCGTCCCTCGACGGTGATCTCGATGCGGGTAATGCCTGCAATCGCGGTGACGATGCCGATATCCTCTCTTTCGGCTTCGAGCACCGGTCCTTGCTCGATATGAAGCTCGAGAAAGCCGGCAAGATCCGGCCGCTTCTGCTGCGCCAGCACGCCGGGCTCGCCGCCCATCTCAGCGATGCCCTCGGCAAGATCGAGACCGCCACTGACGCGGGAAAGCCAGGCTCCCGGCAATTGCCCGGTCATCCCGCGGCTGCCGATGCAGGAGACGCCGAAGATGCTAACCTCCTCGGCAAGGAAGTCGACGATCTCCAGATCGTGGTCGAGTTCGATCGCCTGGTCGCTCAGCGCACGCGCCACTTCCAGCGCCGAGACCACCCCGGCAACGCCGTCGAAGCGGCCGCCGTCCGGCACCGTGTCGGAATGCGAACCGACCATGATCGTGCCGAGCCAGGGCTTGCGGCCCGTGCGCCGGCCGATCAGATTGCCGGCGGCATCGATCCGCGTTTCCAGTCCCGCCGCCTTCATCTTCGCTTCGATATAGGCCCGGCCTTCGAGAAAGAGCGGTGAGAAGGCCCGCCGCGTCCAGGGGTGCCCCGGCTCGGTAATCGCGGCCAGCGCCTCGATATCCCTGGCGATACGGCCGGCATTGATGGGAAGATTTCGGTTCATGCATCCGTTCCCGCAATGACCTGGCGCGGCAACGGCCGCACGAACCGTCCGCTGCCGGGCTCGGCCAGCACCTTGCCGCCTTCGGCGATCTTTTCACCCCTGAGATAGGTGGCGGAAACGGTCCAGGGCAGGCGAATGCCGTTGTAAGGGCTCCAGCCGACGACATTGTTGCCGCTTGCCGCAGCGTCATAGACGCTGTCCCTCGGTTCGAGCACGGTGATATCGGCATCTTTGCCCGGCGTCAGCGCCCCCTTGATATGGTCGAGCCGGAAATGCCTGGCCGGATTTTCGGCCATGAGCCGCGCTGCCCAGGTCAGGGGAATGCCGCGTTCGATGGCGCCTTTGACGAAGAGCGGCACCATCACCTCGAGGCCGGAAACACCTGAGGCGTTGGCGAGCATGTCGGGATTGGTCTTGCGGTTTTCCGACCAGCTGACGTGATCGGTCGAGACCAGCCAGACATCACCCTCGGCCACCTTCCGCCAGAGCGTCTCCACCTCGGCGCGCGGCCGCACCGGCGGATTGATCTTCGCCTTGCCACCGAGGCGCTTGACGTCGTTCTCTTCGTCGAGCGTCAGATAATGGATGCAGCATTCGACCGTCGCCGCAAAGCCGTCGCGGCGATAGGCGCGGGCGATATCGTAGCCGCGCCCGAGCGAGCAGTGCACCACGTGCGCCGGGCAGTGGGTCACGGCACCGGTCTCGAAGATCGTATGCATCGCCAGCAGCTCGGTGATCGGCGGCCGTGACAGGCCGTGCGCCCGCCAGTCGGTGACGCCGCTTGCCTTCACCTCAGCCATATAGCTGCGCACCGCCTCGTCATCCTCATTGTGCACGCCTGCCGTCAGCCCGGTCGGAGCGATCTCCGCAAAACAGGCGTCGAGCAGGGTCGGCGGAATGCGCGGGAAACGCTTGGGATCGGTGCCGAAGGTCGAGAATTTGAACGCCGCAACGCCGGCCTCGACCATCTCGCCGATCCGCGCCGGGCCTTCTTCCGGGTCGACGGTGCCGTAAAGCGCGAAGTCGACGCGCGCCTGCTGCCCGGCATGGTCGATCTTGCGTTTGACCGCCGCCGCCGAGCAGACAAGATCGCCCTCGTCATAGGGCATATCGACGATTGTTGTCACGCCGCCGGCCGCTGCCGACCGCGTCGACCAGATGAAATCCTCCTGGTCCTTCTGCGAGAGCGAATGCACCTGCGCGTCGATCGCGCCAGGCAGGATCAGTGCTTTGCCGAGCAGGTGGCGTTCCCGCGCCGCAGGCGGCACGCCGAGGCCGACCTCGGCGACCTTGCCGTTGCGCACGGCAACATAACCCGCTTCGACAATGCGGTCCGGCAGCACCACCGTGCCCTGCAGAACGAGATCGAAGTCCATGTCGGCTCCTCCAAAAAGCTGAGTTCAGATTGCCTGCGCCTCGTGGCGGGTCAGCCGCTCCTCGATATGCTCCAGTGATCCGAGCGCAAAGAAATCGTCGAAGGAGGCGATCGGAACCTGTGCAGTCAGTCTCGACAGGAAGTCGTCCGAGCCGAGCTCCTCCTCGATTGCCTCCACCTCAGCCGAAAGCGGCCGGTCCACGATATAGAAATCCGCATGTTTGCGCACGACCTCGTAGAGCATGGCGGCAACGCCCTTCGGTTCATCGCCGAGGATGTCGATCGCCTGGGCGGAGAGCAGTGCCTCCAGCGCCGCCAGGCGCTTCAACGCCTGCATCTGCCGCTCGAAGCGCTCGATGACCAGCGGCAGGAACGCCGCCTCGTCCTCCAGCCCGGCCGCCACCACCAGCGACTGCGCCGACACCGGATTGGACATCGACAGCACGCGCGAAAAAATCTCGCCGGCAAGTTTGATGATCGGCCCGAATCCGGTGGCGATCCGCCCCGGCGGCACGAGATTGACCGGCAGGTCGCGCCGCTGGCCGTTGCCGAGAATGACGCAGCGGTTGAAGGCGTTGCGCGCCGCATGCGCCATGCAGAGGGCGGCCGATTCGAGCAGGATCGTCACGTCGAGCGGAAGCGATCCGCCCGAGGTCATCACCCGGCCTTCGACCACCACGGGATTGTCGTCCGAACGCCCGGTGGCGGCAAGGATTTTGTGGCCGGTCGATAGCAGGTTTTCGATGACCGCACCGAACACCTGGGCAATCATGCGCAGGCTGAGCGGATCCTGCACATGCGTTGCAACAGGCCAGTTCCAGTCATCGGATGCGTTGCAGAGCCAGGCGCCGATCAGCGCCTCGCGCGCGGTGCCGACATGGCGGACCGCCTTCCACGGATCACGCGATGCGCCGAGCGCACCGGCCGCCATCATCGCCGTCGCCAGCAGGATCCGGATCGAGGCCGCCGCATTGCGCGTCGTTTCCGCCGCCGCGGCAAAACTTACCGCATTGATGCTGAGCGAGGCGAGGCTGTCGCGCGGCGCCATCCGCACCGGCTCCAGCCCGGCCGCCCGGAAGGCTTCCGCTGCCTGCATGCGGTTGCCGCGATAGATCGCTTCGCCGACCCCGGTCAGCACCGCGCCGATCTGCCCCATCAGGCCGATATCGGCGCAGCCGATCGAGCCGGTGCGGCGCACGACCGGGATGAGATCGGCTTTCAGCATGGTGATATAGGCCTCGATCAACTCCGGCGTGCAGCCGACCTGACCGGTCAGAGCCGTATTGACGCGGATCGCCATGGCATTGCGGACGACATTGCAGGAAAACGGCGTGCCGGTGCCGAAATGGTGGGCGCGCACCAGGCCGAGATTGAAGGTGTCGAGTTCGTCGGCCGACCATTCCACATCCTTCATGGCGCCGACGCCAGTCGTCGAGCCGTAGACGGGCATGCCGGAGGCGATCGCATCCTCGACGATCTCGCGGGCAATGGCGATGCGCGCCATGCCGGTGGCCGAAGCCGAAATCGTCGCCTTGCCCGCACCGATCGTCACCATCTCGGCAAAACCGAGCGGCCGTCCGGAAAGTTCGATGCCAGGGCGTTCGTGCTGCATGTGCCATATCTCCTAGAACAGGATGATCTTAGGCCGGTCCGGCCGAAAATCTGAATCCCGTTCCAAATTAAAGAGCTAGAGCATGATGTCGCCCGAAAACCGCTTACACTTCGGCATCATGCTCTAACGGCGAGACTAAGCGAGCCCTCGGTCGCATGGGATATCCTAAATGCCGAACACAGCATGTTTTACCGATGGATCAGCTCAGCATCCAGGCAATATAGAGAAGCGTCAATGCAATGACCCAAAGGGCGATCCTGGCCGAGCGGTTGTGCCGCGCCTCGGCCTTGCCGATCGCCTCAGCCGTCTGCGCGTCGAAGCGTAAGCCGTGTTCGCTCATGTGCAGAAGCTGGTGGTGGAATTTTTCGGTCTTCGCCGCAATTTCCGGCACGGCTTCGGCAAGTTTGACCGCCGCCTTCAGCCCATCCTTGAGATCGGTGGCGATCCGCTTCGGGCCGAGATTGGTGCGTATCCAGTCGCCGACGACAGGCTCGGAGGCTTTCCACATATTGAAGCGCGGGTTGAGCATGCGCGACACGCCCTCGACCACCACCATGGTCTTCTGCAACATTACCAGCTCCGGCCGTGTCGCCATGTCGAAGAGTTCGGTCACTTCGAACAGCAGCGTCAAGAGCTTGCCCATCGAGATCGTCTCGGCCGGCTGGCCATGGATCGGCTCGCCGATCGCCCGGATCGCCTGGGCAAAACTCTCGACATTGTGGTGGCCCGGCACATAGCCCGCCTCGAAATGCACCTCGGCGACGCGGATATAGTCGCGGGTGATGAAGCCATAGAGGATTTCGGCGAGGAACCGCCGTTCCTTTTTGCCGAGCCGTCCGACAATGCCCATGTCGACCGCAACGATCATGCCGTCCGCATCGACGAAGAGATTGCCCGGATGCATGTCGGCATGGAAGAAGCCGTCGCGCAGCGTGTGGCGCAGGAAGGACTGGATCAGCGTGTCGGCAAGCAGGTTGAGATCGTGGCCGGCCGCGCGCAGTCCTTCGACGTCGGACATGCGGGTGCCGTCGATCCATTCCATGGTGATGACGTCGCGCCCGGTGCGCTCCCAGTCGACCTTCGGCACGCGGAAGCCGGGATCCTTTTCGGTATTCTCGGCGATTTCGGAGAGGGCGGCCGCCTCGAGGCGAAGATCCATCTCCACCTTCGTCGTCTGCTCCAGCGTCTTCGTCACCTCGACCGGCCGCAGCCGTCGGCTGGAGGCCAGGAAACGCTCCTGCATATGGGCAACGAGGTACATCGCCTCGATGTCATGAGCAAAACGCTGGCGCACGCCGGGCCGCACGATCTTGACGGCGACCTTCTTGCGGCCCTCGGATGTTTCGACTTCGGCCGGATGCACCTGGGCGATCGAGGCGGCGGCGATCGGCTCGCCGAAGCTCGCATAGAGTTCGCCGATCGGCCGCCCGAGCGAGCCTTCGATATTGGCCTTGGCGGCAGCCGAGGGGAAGAAGGCCATCCGATCCTGCAACTGCGACAGGTCGTTGGCGAATTCGACGCCGACCACGTCAGGCCGCGTTGCCAGGAACTGCCCGATTTTCACATAGGAGGGGCCGAGCCGCTCGACGGCATGCGCCAACCGGTCGCTGCGCTTCTGATGGCGCGCCTTGCTGCGCTCGAAAATCGTCACGAAGGATTTGGCGAGCGCCACCGGAGGCGGCAGGCCTTCGGACGGCAGAGCTGACACGACGCCCTCACGAACGAGCACCCAGCCGACGCGCCAAAGGCGGAAATAGGCCCCGAACGTGCTCATGCTGCAGTGCCCCGCCGGCCGAGGTTGGTGTTTGCTTCCCTCATTCCCTCAGAGCTTCCAGCCGGAATGCAGCGCGGCGATGCCGCCGGTATAGTTGGTGTAGGTGACGCGGGAAAAGCCGGCCTGACGGATCATCGCCGCGAAATTCTCCTGGTTGGGGAATTTGCGGATCGATTCCACCAGATACTGGTAGGGTTCGGCATCGCCGGTAATCGCCTTGCCGAATTGCGGAATGGCATTGAACGACCAGGCGTCATAAATCTTGTCGAGCAGCGGCATGTCGACCTCGGAAAATTCGAGCACCAGCAGCCGTCCGCCGCGCTTCAGCACGCGATAGGCCTCTGACAGTGCGGCATCGATCCGCGGCACGTTGCGGATGCCGAAGGCGATCGTATAGGCGTCGAAGCTCGCCGCCTCGAAGGGCAGTTCCTCGGCATTCGCCTCGACGAAGGTGAGATTGCCGGAAAGCTTCTTCTTTTCCGCCCGCTCGGCGCCGACGCCGAGCATCGAGCCGTTGATATCGAGCACGGTCGCATGCGCCTGCCGGCCCGAGGCCTCGACGATGCGGAAGGCGATGTCGCCGGTGCCGCCGGCAACGTCGAGCACCTTGTAGCCCTGCTCCTTGCGCGGGTTCAGCGCCGAAATCATCGCGTCTTTCCAGGCGCGGTGCATGCCCATCGACATGACGTCGTTCATGATGTCGTAGCGCTTGGCGACCTTGTGGAACACCTGGTTGACCAGGTCCTGCTTCTCGCCGCCCGGCACCTCGCGGAAGCCGTAGGAGGTCTCCATGCCGCCATCGGCGGAAGTGCGGCTTTCAGGCATCAGGCTGCTCCGTTCCTCGATATTCAGCCGCGCAGGCCATAGCGAAAGACCGCGCGCGACGTTATCACTGGGCCGCGCTCTCCGCGGACCACAGGCGCTATAGCGCACATCGTCCTCGGTTGAAACACGTTAGATACAGATGGGTTAAGATGCCGGAATTGCCAGAAGTCGAAACGGTAAAACGCGGCCTGGCGCCGGCGATGGAGGGGGCTCGTATTGCCAGGCTTGAGCTGCGCCGTGGGGATCTGCGCTTTCCCTTTCCCGACGCTTTCGCCGACAGGGTTTCCGGCCGCACCATCGTCAGCCTTGGCCGCCGCGCCAAATATCTGCTGGTCGATCTCGACGATGGCAACACGCTGATTTCCCATCTCGGCATGTCCGGCTCTTTTCGGATCGAGGAGGGTCGCATCGAGGAGGGCGCTGGCGCGGCCACGCCTGGCGAATTCCACCATGCCCGCTCGAAGGACGAGAAGCACGATCACGTCGTCTTTCATCTGGAAAGTCCAGCCGGTCCGCGCCGCGTTGTCTATAATGATCCGCGCCGTTTCGGCTTCATGGATATGGTGGGGCGCGCCGATCTTGCCGCCCATCCCTTCTTCCGCGATCTCGGCCCGGAGCCGACGGGAAACGAGCTCGGCGCCGCCTATCTCGCCGAGCGCTTCCGCGACAAGGCGCAGCCGTTGAAGAGTGCGCTGCTCGACCAGAAGAATATTGCCGGTCTCGGCAATATATATGTTTGCGAGGCGCTGTGGCGCGCCCATCTTTCGCCGATCCGCGCCGCCGGCACGCTGGTGACGGCAGGCGGCCGGCCAAAGCAGCAGCTTGATCTGCTGGTCGCCTCGATCCGCGACGTCATTGCCGATGCGATCGCCGCCGGCGGATCGTCGCTGCGCGACCATATCCAGACCGACGGATCGCTCGGCTATTTCCAGCATTCCTTCTCCGTCTATGATCGCGAAGGTGAGGCTTGCCGCACGCCCGGCTGCGGCGGTACGGTCGCCCGCATCGTCCAGGCGGGCCGCTCCACCTTCTATTGCGCCACCTGCCAGAAGTAAGAACGGGAGAACAGCATGGCCTATGAGACCCTGATCGTCGAAACCCGAGGCAATGTCGGCCTCGTCACGCTGAACCGCCCGCAGGCGCTGAACGCGCTGAATTCCACCGTCCTGAAGGAGTTGAAAGAAGCCTATGCCGCCTTCCATGCCGACGAGGCGGTCGGCGCCATCGTGCTCACCGGATCCGAGCGCGCCTTTGCCGCCGGCGCCGATATTAAGGAGATGCAGCCGCTTCAGTTCGCCGATATCTATAAGAGTGATTTCATCAGCGGCTGGGAGGAGGTCGCCAAGGCCCGCAAGCCGGTGATCGCCGCCGTCAGCGGCTTTGCGCTCGGCGGCGGCTGCGAGCTTGCGATGATGTGCGATTTCATCATCGCTTCTGAAACGGCTAAGTTCGGCCAGCCGGAAATCACCCTCGGCGTCATCCCCGGCATGGGCGGCTCGCAGCGGCTGACGCGCGCCGTCGGCAAGGCGAAGGCAATGGATCTCATCCTGACCGGCCGCATGATGGATGCGGCCGAAGCCGAACACTCGGGACTCGTTTCGCGTGTGGTGGCGCCCGAGCGTCTGCTCGACGAGGCGTTGGCGGCGGCGGAAAAGATCGCCTCGCTTTCTCAGCCTTCGGTGCTGATGGCCAAGGAGGCGGTCAATCGCGCGTTCGAGACCACGCTGGAGGAGGGGCTCCGCTTCGAACGCCGGCTGTTTCACAGTCTGTTTGCCACCGACGATCAGAAGGAAGGCATGGCGGCCTTCGTCGAGAAGCGCAAACCGGCTTTTAAGCACCGTTGAACGCTTTTCGGCGGTTCCGGCGGCAAAGCTTGAAAATCCGCGTTGACGTGGGCCGGCTTTAGAGTTATATGCCCGCCCACGGTTCGGAAAGCCGGTTTGGTTTTCCGCGATTGCTCCCGCATTGCTGGATTTTGTGGCCGCAGGGCCCGCGGTAATGGCGGAGTTTGTTCGAATTCTTGAGAGAGGCATCCATGGCCAATACAACTTCGGCGAAAAAAGCGACCCGCAAGATCGCCCGCCGTACCGACGTCAATAAGGCTCGTCGCTCGCGCGTTCGTAC
>Ga0209051_1000231_pt1 | contig 93859 bp, 92 predicted proteins | sample AraplaCvi_mMS_r2_2_FD_184286 | JGI IMG/M metagenome (GOLD analysis project Ga0209051, IMG submission 184286) | Arabidopsis root microbial communities from North Carolina, USA - plate scrape MF_Cvi_mMS_r2 (SPAdes) (version 2) | ecosystem: Host-associated > Plants > Roots > Endosphere | place...
CCCAGTGGGTGGCCACCTGCTCGTAGTAGACGTTGGTGGCGGTGTCCTCGGAGTACTGGCGGCGGCCCACCGGGTCGAGCGAGAAGAACCAGTGGATGCGGTCCTGGGCCATCTGCTGGATGTCGGCGGGGCGGTTGTGCATGTCGATCACGTAGCGCGAGTAGTAGACCGGGCTGGTGTCGCGGGCGGCGGCCAGGTACTGCTCGGCATCACAGGTGGTGATGATGATCCGGTGGGGGATCGGGTAGTCGTCGGTGGCATCGGCGGCCGCCGGCGCGGCCACCATTGTCGCCGCTGCACCCAGCGCCAGTGTGCTGACGGCGATTCGACGGGGACGAATGAACATGCGGTCTCCTGAGATTTAGTGCTGGCCCACAATTGATTCCAATAGAAACTGCCGCTCAGGACAGTAGAAACCGATTGCGGTGCTGAGGAACTGCCAATTCTGCGCAGTACTGTTGTGTCGATCCAGGTTTCCAGCGACGAACTTCATTGACTGGTACGCATCGCGATCGACGTTGTTGTCCAGGCGCTGGCACACGGTCTTGCCGATCCACGCGTTGAAGTCCTTGGCGCCGTAAACGCCGTAGGAATGCAACTGGGCTGCGAAATCGGTATCTGGATCCGCATGAGCTGGGGTCGAGCCAGACAGCGCCACAACGATTCCCGCGCAGGCAGCCAAGGCGCCCCGGGTGACTGGCCTGTGGCGGATCATGCCTGCATCTCCGCTCGGTCCGGCTCGGATGCCGGTCGCGGCCATGGGCTCGGCAGGGGCCGCGGCCGGACCTGCAACGGCCACCAGAACCAGCGACCCAGCAAGGTCGCGATTGACGGCGTCATCAGTGACCGCACCACGAGGGTGTCGAACAACAGACCCAAACCGATGGTCGTACCGACCTGGCCGATGACGATCAGCTTGCTCACCGACATCGACATCATGGTGAAGGCGAACACCAGACCCGCCGAGGTCACCACCGAACCCGTACCGGCAGTGGCCCGGATGATTCCGGTGCGGAGGCCGGCGTGGATCTCCTCCTTGATTCGCGACACCAGGAGCAGGTTGTAGTCCGCGCCCACTGCCAGCAACACGATGACTGACATCGGCAACACCATCCAGTGCAACGGGATGCCGACGACGTGCTGCCACAACAGCACCGACAGCCCGAACGATGCGCCGAGCGAGAGTACGACGGTGCCAACGATGACCGCGGCGGCAACCACTGACCGGACCAGCACAACCATGATGATGAAGATCAGGATCAGCGCAGCGACCGCAGCGATCACCAGGTCATAGTTGGCGCCCTCCTGCATGTCCTTGTACAGGGCTGCGCTACCGCCGAGATAGATCTTCGAGCCTTCCAGCGGAGTTCCCTTGAGTGCGTCCGTGGCAGCAATCTTGAGCGGCTCGATGCGCGACGTGCCCTCCATGGTCAGCGGGTTGCCTTGATGAGAGATGGTGAACCGTACGGAGTGACCATCCGGCGACAGAAACAGCTTCATCCCGCGCTGGAAATCAGCCGTTTTGAACGCCTCCGGCGCAAGATAGAACGAGTCGTCGTTCTTGGCCGCGTCGAACGCCTCGCCCATCGCGGTGGCGTTGTCCTGCAGCGCCATCACCTGGTCCTGCTGCGCCTTCTGCGACTGGTACTGGTTGAGCATGTACTGCTTCTGATCCTTCATCGCCTGGATCATCGGCGGCATCAACGCCACCATCTGCGGCATCAGGTCGGCCATCTGCTGCAGATCGGGGACGATGTCCTGGAAGTCATCCGACATCGTGCTGATCCCGTCGAGAGCGTCGAAGACGGAGCGCATCGACCAGCACACCGGGATATCGAAGCAATGCGGTTCCCAGTACAGGTAGTTGCGGATCGGCCGGAAGAAATCGTCGAAATTGGCCATGCTGTCGCGCATGTTGTTGATATCCAGCGACGTGTTCTTCATCTTGGCCGCCATGCTCTTGGTGATCCCGGCCATCTGCTGCGTGATGGTTTGCATCTTTTCCATCGAGTCGATGGTCACCTGCATAGAGTCGGCCTGCTTGAGCGTGTTTGCCAGCGTCGTTTGCGTGTAGTCGTTGACCATGATCTGGCCAGTGCTGTTCATGCTGATGTTGTACGGAATCGAGGCATGCTGGATCGGGCGTCCCTCGGGCCGCGTGATCGTCTGCACCTGCGCTATTCCATGCACTCGCACAAGGGCTTTCGCGAGCTTGTCGATGACCAGGAAATCAGCGGGATTCCGCAGATCGTGGTCACTCTCGACCATCAACAGATCGGGGTTCATCTTCGCCTGTGAGAAGTGACGATCCGACGCGGCATATCCCACGTTCGCCGGCACGTCAGCAGGCAGGTAGATGCGGTCGTTATAGGTGGTGTGGTAGCCCGGCAGTGCCAGCAGACCGACAAGGGCCACTGCAACCGATGCCACCAGGATCGCACCCGGCCACCGGACCGTTGCGGTACCGATCTTGCGCCACCCGCGGGCCTGCTTGAACCGCTTGGGTTCGAGTACCGAGCCGAATCGGCTCATGACGGCGATGAGGGCCGGCCCGAGCGTCAGGGCCATGGCCACCACCATCGTCATCCCGACGGACAGCGGAATTCCCATGGTCTGGAAATAGGGCAAGCGGGTGAAATGGAGGCACAACGTGGCACCGGCAATTGTCAGCCCCGAGGCCAGCACCACGTGGGCGGTGCCGTGAAACATGGTGTAGTACGCCGATTCCCGATCTTCACCGGATCTGCGCGCCTCTTGGTAACGGCCGATGAGGAAGATCGCGTAGTCGGTGGCCGCAGCGATGGCCAGAGTCACCGTCAAATTGGTGGCGAACGTCGTCAGCCCGAAGACGTCGTGGTAGCCGAGGAATGCCACGATCCCCCTGGCTCCGGACAGTCCGAGTACGACCATCAGCAGGACGATCAACGTGGTCACCACCGACCGGTAGACCATCACCAGCATCACGGCGATCACCGCGAACGTGACCAGCTCGATGAGCTCCATGCTCTTGTCGCCGACCTCGTTCTGGTCGGTGGTGGTTGCCGCTGGGCCGGTCACATAGGCCTTGACCCCAGCGGGGACCGGACCCTCGGCGGCGATGTGCCGCACCGCGTCGACCGATTCGTTGGCGAGGGTCTCGCCTTGGTCGCCGGCGATGTAGACCTGCACGTAGGCGGCTTTGCCGTCGGTGCTCTGCGCCGCCGCGGCGGTCAGCTTGTCTCCCCAGAAATCCTGGACGTGCTGAACGTGTTTCGTGTCCGCTCGTAGATCTCTGACCACGCGGTCGTAGAACTGGTGCGCGTCGGCGCCCAGCGGGTTCTCGCCTTCGACGACGATCATCACCGAGCTGCTGGTGGTGAACTCCTGGAACACCGCGCCCACGCGTTTGGTCGCGATCATCGATGGCGCGTCATTTGGGCTCATCGAGACCGCCCGCATCTTGCCCACTGCTTCCAGCTGTGGCACAGCGGTATTGAGCACCGCAACCACCGCGATCCATGCGATGACGACGGGAATGGCGAGTTTGCGCAGGAACCTGGGCAGCCACGGGTGAGCCGCATGCCGGGCTGCGGGGAAAGTGTCGGTCGGGGCGTCACTCATATGCATACTCACGCTGCTTTCACCACGCAGAAGGTCTCGGCATTGACGCCGGTCACCGTACGTTCTTCCTTGACCTCGTCGTCCACCGTGACCCGGCAGGTGATGGCATGACCGTCGCTCTGCGCCAATATGTTTGGCGTGACCGCGGGGATCGTCGTGGTCAATGTCAACGTCCATGGCAACACCGCATCCTGGACGTGCTGCGGCTTGCCGTTCAGGTCCAGATAGTTCACCACCGCAGCCGAACCGGAACCGAACACCTCGTACTTCACAACCTTGGGGTTGAAAGACTCTGCACTGTCAGAACTTTCAGGAACCACGATCACGGGGTTGGCCCCGAACACTGTCCTGACGTTCGCCACCGTGACACCGCCGACCGCCGCGGCAACCACGATCAGCAGGGGCAGCCACGTGTGCCTGAGAAACTTGTTCACGACCCGCCACCTTCCGTCATGCCATCAAAACCTGCTGCAGCCCAGTCATTTATCAATCGGCAGAGGATTGCCAAGCCGGCATAGCCGACCAATCGAATCAGGGCCGGTGGGCCCGGGGGCTGTACGTGAACACCGGGTCGAGCACCAACACCGTGCATGGCACGTCCTTTCAGGTGTCGAGACCACGCATCTGAGGCGCAATCCGGAATATGCTGCCACGCAATCTAATTCACTAAACCGGATTAGGTCAATCCGTTTCGCGCGACTGTGTTGAGCACTACACTTTCTGAAATGTACACGCGCACAACGGATAAGCGGCCGCTCAGGAAGGACGCCGAACTGAACCGGCAGCGTGTCATCGCGGCAGCCCGCGACCTGTTCGCCACCAGAGGCCTGGAGGCGACCCTGAACGAGGTGGCCCACCACGCCGGCCTCGGAGTCGCCACCGTTTACCGGCGTTTTCCGACGAAGGACTCGCTCTTCGATGCGATCTTCAAGGACGGCATCGAACAGCTGGCCTCCCTCGCCGAGTCGGCGTTGGAGCGCGAGAACTCCTGGGAGGCATTCACCTGGTTCATCGACACGATGTGCGGCATCACCGCAACTGACCGCGGGATGCGGGAGATCATCTTCAGCAAGACGTACGGCGGAGACCGGGTCGAAGCGGCCCGAGTGCGACTCACTCCCGAGCTGACGAAATTGATCGAACGCGCGCAAGCCGACGGGTATCTGCGTCCCGAACTGTCGGCCACCGACGTTCCGTTCGTCGGGCTTCTGGCCGGCACCGTGAGCGAATACGCCGGCCACACAGAACCGGGCTTGTGGCGGCGGTACATCGCGATGTTGCTAGACAGCATGAGAGTTCGCGCCGACCAACCCGCACTGGAGGTCAGCGCGTTGGACCACGACCAATTGGAGGCAGTGATGCGCGCCTGGCGGCCCGCGGCGTCGTCCTAGCACGGGGCCGACCCGCCACTCGGCGCTTCGACCGCCAGCGCCAAGTGGGTGCGGTCACCAGCGACGTACTGCGTCATCAGCCGCTCGGCGGTTTCCCGGTACCGGCCGACATTGGCGAGTTTGATCGACTCGTACCCACGAATGACGTCGGGCAGATCGGCGATCTCGACCGCCGAAGCCAAGTTCGACTCGCACAGGCCGCCCAACACCGACTCGACCATGTGCCGATACTCGGCGATGAGTTCACGCTCGCATCGGCGCACCTGCGCCATCCCGAACAGGTCGAATCGAGTGCCGCGTAATCCCTTGGCTGCCGCGAGAGCTCGAAAGACCGGCCGAGCTGATCTCCCCAGCGCAATCTTCCGTTTCATGCCCAGCGCGCGCAGGACGGGCGGATGCAGTCGATAGGCGATGCGCGCGCCGGGACCGAACTCGGCATCGACTGCGGCGGCCACGGCGGGATCCAGCGACAGTCGCGCCACCTCGTATTCGTCCTTGTACGCCATCAGCTTGTAGAGCTGACGCGCTACGGTGGTGGACAGTTGCTCGGACCCCGGGATCCGCTCCTGTTCCGCGCGGGCAACGCCCACCATGTAGCGGGTGTACTCCCCCGCGTAACGCAAATTCTGGTAGTCGATGAGGTCGGCGATGCGGACAGCTAGCAGGCGTTCCAGCTCGCCACCAGGCTGGGCGCACACCTGACGAACCAAATGCCGCACCGCCGCAGACTTCTTCGGAGCCGGCTGCGGGCGAGGGTTGATTGCCTTCGCGAAGCCTTTCGGGTCGGCCACTGCCAACCGGCCGTAGCGGAACGCCGCGATATTCGCGTGTACGCCGGCACCGTTGAGCGTGATGGCTTCTTCGATCGCACTGGGCGACAACGGCAGGGAACCCGTTTGCACCGCGGCGCCGGTCAACAAGAGGTTTGCGTACTGATCCGTCCCAAACAGCTGGCTGGCCGCCGCTCGGGCGTCTACGAAGACGGTGTCACGAACGGCAGCCCGCAGCGCCTCGCACAGCGGTTCCGTCTCAGGGAACGAAACGGCAGGGTCGACGACCATTTGTCCGGTCGGCACTTCACTCGTCGAAACCACTGCGGTCGTCCGCGTGCGGTCCACTGCGCGCAGGTATTTGTCGTCGACCGCCACCAAGAGATCGCAGCCGAGGTACAGGTCACACTCCCCTGTCACGGCCTTGCTGGGTTCTTCGATCGCTGTCCTGGTGATCTTGATGTCGGACACCACGGCACCGCCCTTCTGCGCCAGCCCGGTTTGGTCGAGGGTGCGCACCTGCCAACCGGCCAATGTCGCCGCAGCACTGAGGATTTGCGCAAGTGTCACCACACCGGTGCCGCCTACCCCGGCAATGCGGGTGGTGTGCACCACAGCATCGGATTGCGGCGGTTCTGGCAATTCGTATCCGAAATCCGCGGAAGCTGTCTTCAGCGGTTTACGATTCCCCGCTGGGACCACCGAAATGAAGGAAGGGCAGTCGCCCGCCAAGCACGACAGGTCCTTGTTGCACGAGGCTTGATCGATCCGGGTCTTACGACCGAACTCCGTCGTGATCGGTTGTACTGAAAGGCAATTCGACTTCTGTCCGCAGTCACCGCAGCCCTCGCAGACGCGCTCGTTGATCAGGACACGCTCGGCTGGTTCCGGCGCCAGGCCGCGCTTGCGCTTGCGACGCAACTCCGTCGCGCACTCCTGGTCATGGATCAGCAGGGTGACGCCGGCGGTCTTCGCCAGCGTTCGCTGCGCCTCGTCGAGTCGGTCGCGACCCCAGACAGCCACGCCGCGAGGCAGCTTGACCTTCCGGTATGCCTTCAGGTTGTCGGTGGTCACGATTATTCGTGAGACCCCTTCGGCAAGCATTGCGGAACATATTTGCGCGACAGACATGCCGCCGACAGTCTGTTGCCCGCCGGTCATAGCCACCGCGGAGTTGTACAGCAGCTTGTAGGTGATGTGTACTCCGGCGGCCACGGCAGCACGGACGGCCAGGCTGCCCGAGTGATGGAACGTGCCGTCGCCCAGATTCTGGATGAGGTGACTGCGTTCCAGGAACGGCGCCATGCCGATCCACTGGCTGCCCTCACCGCCCATCTGCGTCATACCGATCACTTCGCCGACCTGCCTCTCGTCCATCAGGGTCACGAGAGCATGGCAACCGATTCCGGCTCCGACTTTTGATCCATCGGGAATCTTGGTCGACGTGTTGTGGGGACACCCGGAGCAGAAGTACGGCGTGCGCGTGACGATCGGCAGGCTCACGGGCCGCCGCTGTGCGCGCCCCGATGGCGATTCGGCTGCCGACAGCACTCCCCAGCGTCTGAGTACCGGCGTCAGCTGCGCTGCGATGACTTCGGCGTCCAACTCCCCGTCGGTGGGAAACATGTTGCCACCATCTGGATTTCGCTTGCCATACACCATCGGCGCATCACGGGCCCCGTACAGGACATCCTTCAGCCCGAGCTCGATCAGGGGCCGCTTCTCCTCCACCACGACAATGTGGTCGAGACCCTCGGCGAACGCCGTCACGATTTCGGGCTCGATCGGGTGAATCATCCCCAAGCGCAGGACTCGGACCCCGTCCTCCAGCCCCATCAACCGCATCGCTTGGACGAGGTCCAGATAGGACTTGCCGGCGGCCACGATTCCGATCCGGTCACCCGCGGCGCGGCGGGTGACCTGATTCAACCCGTTGGCAGCGGCGTACCGGCGGGCGATTTCCAGCCGGGCGCCATCGCGGCTCCGTTCGAGGGCGCCGAGTGTCGGCTGGAGCATGCGCGCCGTGACTTCATGCCGGTACGCCACCCCGTCGACCGTCATGTCCGGTTCGACCGGCTGTACCCGATCCGGGTCCAGATCCACCGTGCAGGAACCGTCGGCGACGTTGGTGACGATCTTCATTGATACCCACAGGCCGCAATACCGCGACATCTCGATGCCGTGGCGCCCAAAGTCCAAGGCCTGCTGAGGGTCTGACGGGTAGAGAATCGGCAAACCCAGGTCGGCCAACAGCAGTTCGGAAGCGCCGGGCACGCTCGACGACTTGGCCGCGGGGTCGTCCCCCACCAGCGCCAGCACCCCACCTTCGGGATGTGTGCCCATGAGGTTGGCGTGGCGGATGGCGTCTGCCGCCCGGTCGAGCCCGGGCGACTTCCCGTACCAGAATCCGACCACCCCATCCACGCGTTTGTCCGGCTGAGTTGCGGCCAGCTGGGTGCCCTGCACTGCCGTTGCGGCCAACTCTTCGTTGACCCCGGGCACAAAGACAACGGAGTGTTCCTCCAGCAGAGCGGAATTCCGAAGCAACTCGGTGTCATAACCGGCCAACGGCGACCCTTCATAACCAGAGATGAAGGCCGCAGTGGAACTGCCGGCACGGTGGTCAGCACGGCGCTGGTCCAAGACCAAGCGGACGAGGGCCTGAATGCCGGTGAGGTGGACCGTGCCCCGACGAGCTGTGTATCGATCCGATGGTGTCGTGACAGGCTGTGACACGAAAACGGTCCTCCCGGACTAGGTCGTGGCGTTGGAAAGTGCTGAGCTGCAGGCCCGTTCGAGAGCACTGCAGACCTCTTCGGCCGCCTCGCCGGTCGGATTCGTACCGATCCAGGCGATATGGCCGTCGGGGCGCACGAGAATCGCCCAATCACGTGCTCGCCCCGGCTGTTCGTCGCCCACCGCAACAAGGTCGCGCCCGAAAAGATAGGTCCGCAGCGGAATCTGGCTCTGTCGGCCGTGCAGACCGTCCACCCACGAAGCGCCATCCGGTCCGGCGAAGAGTACGAATCCGGTACCGATCAAGTCCAGCGTCGAAATCCGCTCGCCGTCCAGGTCCACCCAGCGGTGCGGGACCCGGCCACCCACAACCGGTCTCGTGATCGGATCATCCTCCAAACACCCGGGCCTCACACCGTAGACATACGCCAACTCCAGTTCCAGGTAGTCGAAATGCGGACGCTGCTGAGGCACCGCGGCAGCCATGCGAAGGCGTTCTGCCGCAGCAACTTCGGGGTCGAGACTCTCGAGCTTCGCGGCAACCGACATTGTGTTCGGACCGATTCCGGCATCAGCCATTTTCACCGCATTGATCAGACTGCTCTCCGCATTGGCCAACGCGACCGGACGCCGCTCCGACTCGTAGGTATCCAGTAGCGCATCGGATCCCCACCCTTGCAGCACAGCTGCAAGCTTCCAGCCAAGATTGTCCGCATCCACAAGCCCGGTGTTCATGCCAAGTCCACCTGTCGGCGGAAACTGGTGGGCGGCATCGCCGACGAGCAAGACGCGGCCCTTGCGATACTGAAGCGCCGTGCTCGCGCCGAGAACCCATGTCCCGACAGAGCGCATCTCGATCTCCAGGTCAGGAACACCGACCGCCGACCTGATCAATTCCCGGCAACGCTCATGTGTGTAGTCCGCCACGGTGGATTGCTGCGGATCGAATCCGGTATGGAAGGTCCAGCGGTTGTCGCCGAGACGGATGAAGACTCCCGGACACCCCGTGTTGAGTACCCAGAACAGCAACTCCGACTCGTGGTTCGTCCAAGCGGACAGATCCGCGTGGAAGTACATGTTGATCTGTTGGCCGAACTCCGGGACGCCTTCCACCCCAATCCCCATGCTGTTGCGCAACTTTCCGGCCGCGCCCTCAGCGTTCACGAGATAGGCCGCCGTCAAAGTTTCCCGACCCGCATCGCTTTCCACCTGCACCGCAACCTCGTCGCCACGGTCTTCAATGTCCATCACCTTGGTTCGGTACCGCACCTCGGTCATGCCCGATTTGCGCACCGCGTCCAGCAATCGCGTCTGCACCCGGTCCTGTGCGCACGAGCCGATTGCGACCGGCGAGGCGTTGATGCGCCTCGCCAGGACTTCAGCCGGCGCGTCGGCCAGCTCGATACGGCCGAATTCCTCGCCCGCGATGGTGTGCTTCCACAGGATGCTGATTCCCGAGTGAAAGCCGATCGCATCGGACATGACCTCGTCATGGATACCCCAATTCCGAAGCAACTCCATAGATCTGGTGTTGACCACGTGGGCACGTGGATGCGGGTTTACGCCGTCATACTGATCGCACACGATAGAGCGGATGCCGTATCGGCCCAGAACATAGGCGGTCGCCAACCCTGCCGGCCCCGCGCCGACGATGATCACCGAGGTCATTGACTTGTTCTCCTTCACGGCCACTTCACCAACTCGGCGAACGGCTCGCCGGCCTCAAATCGCTCGATCAGTTCCTCGGGCACGAAGGTGATGCCGATCGGGTTGGCGGCAAAGGCATCTGACGTGATGAAGTCCTGCGTCTCTTCGTTGGTCATCGCATCGATCTGCAGCTCGATCTGGTTGCCATCGGGATCGCGGTAGTACATCGAGAGAGTCGGTCCGTGGTTCACACACCAAAAAGGCTGTACGCCTTTGTTCTTGAGCTTGGTGTAGTTGTCGAAAAGCGCCTGCATCGAACCGAACGTGAACGCAACGTGGTGCAGGCCGGTGTGCCGGTCCTCCGGAGGCTCCGAGGCGCCGGTTGCGATGAATGCGAGGCGATGGTGCTCGTCGTCATAGGTCATGAACGCGATCATGGGATTCGCGAAAGCCACCTCGCCGTCGAGGAGTCGTACGTACCAATCGGTCATCTCTTGAACGCGACCGGTCCGCAGCACCACGTGGGCGAGTTTCTCTGGTGAGGGCATTGACAAAGCTCCTGGATCTAGCGGTTTTCACACCCCTCTTGAATGTGATACAAGACACGCTAACCATTCTCATGAATGGAAGTCAAGAGAGCGGGCTACAGCAATTCCCAAGCAGCACAAAGAGACCGACCCGAACGATCGGCACAGCAGTTGGCGTTTTCGCCGGTCAGGAACCGCGCTTTGTCGCGGCGACCGCAGCCAACGACTCGAAGACCAAGCCGATCAACTCACCAGCCGGACGATCAAGCCGGCGATTACTGATCAACATTCCCTCGAACAACACATGCGCGGTGTCAGCGATCAGCTCTGTATCGACACCGCCCGGATTCCGCTCGGCGATCGCCGCGAGGAGGCGCTCATCGAGCCACGACTGCACATGCTCGTAGGCGGCACGAATCGCTTCCGACTCTTCCATCCGCTCGTAGGCCTCACGATGCAAGCTGCGGTACGACTGGGCATCCGACAGCAATGCGACCAGCTCCCGATAAGGGTCCCCATTGATTTTTCGATCAGCCTCGACCCGTTCGCGCGCGGAGTCGAAAATCGACGTGACTGCGGCGGCGAAGAGATCATCCTTGCTCGGGTAGTACCAGTGCACGGCGGCGGGCGCGACACCCGCGGCTCGCCCCACTGCTGCGACGCTCGTTCCCCGATACCCATTGGCCGCAAACAGTTCCACGGCCTGCTCGAGAATGGCCGCCTCGCGCTCGGCCCGCGGAATCTGCTGACGGTTCCTTGGCATGCGCAAATGATACCGATTCACCCCGGCCTCTTGACTGCGCGCCAAGTCTTCTCTTAACTGATAGAAAAGAGAGATCGAGTACCCGAGGAGAACCCATGCGGCTGTACACAACTGACCGTGGCATCGGCAGAGAGGATCGCGCCGGCACGTTGGGGCTGCTGGACCTCCCCGAGCGCGACCTCGGAGGCCTGCTGTCCGGATCGGGCCTTGACCGCGCCCGCACCGCCGCGATCACCCAGGAGATCGAACTGGCCGAAGCCACTCTCCTGGCACCGGTCGTCCGGCCCGGAAAGATCCTCATCGTCGGCCTGAACTACCCGAGCCACGCCGAAGAGGCGTTGGAGGCCTTCGCCGCCATGGGCCGCGGCGATATCGCGATGCCCACCGAGCCGAACATGCAGCTCATAGCGGGCTCGGCGGCCATCGGACCGGCCGCGGATATCAAATTGCCCGCCATCGCCCCGAGCGAAGTCGACTACGAGGGCGAGCTCGCCGTGGTCATCGGCAAGGCAGCAGCGTCGGTACCCGCCGACCACGCCTGGGAGTACGTGGCCGGCCTGACCATCGCAAATGATCTCGGCGCCCGTGACATCCAGCGACGGGCCATGACGGGTGACCCCGTCGCATCGATCGGCTTGGCGAAGAGTTTCGACACCTTCAAGCCCCTTGGGCCTTGCCTCGTCACCACCGATGAGTTCGCCGAAGGCGTGGACTTGAGGCTGCAGACGCGCGTGAACGGCGAAGTGCGACAGGATGATCGAACCAGTAGCTTCATCTTCTCGATCGCGGAACTGGTTGCGCATCTTTCGAAGTTTCAGACGCTGCAGCCGGGCGACGTGATCTGCACCGGAACACCGCGCGGGGCAGGCGCCTTCACCGGACGCTACTTGCGCGCCGGCGACGAAGTCGAAGTCACCATCGAACGCATTGGGGTACTGCGTAACCGGGTTATCGCCGCATGATGCCCGATACGTGGGCGCCGTCCGATTGGGATCTACCCGACACCACCTACGACCTACTTGTCCGCTCGGCAGACCGGTTCGGCGACCGACCGGCTCTGCACCTGCTGACCGGCGGGCGGCAATGGCAGTCCGCGACCACCTGGTCATACCGCGATCTGCTGGCCCGCATCACTCAAGCAGCCAATATGTACACCGGATTGGGACTCCCTCTCGGCGGTGTGGTCGGGCTCCTGCTGCCCAACACCCCGGCAAGCTACCCCGCATTCTTGGGCGCGCAAGCCGTCGGCATCGCCAACCCCGTCAACCCCATGCTGGCCACTCCCCACATCATCGACATTCTGCGACTCACCGGCGCGCAGATTCTCGTAGCCCCCTCGCCCGCGCTCGACCCAGACGGCTGGCGGAAGGCATGCGACGTATCGGCCGCCATTCCCGCCATAACTGCACTGATCACGGTCGGCGGCCCTGTGACTAACCCGCCGCCTCAATGGGTCGGCGATTTCGACCAACTGTCGAACCGTTGCGCCTCGACGCAGCTGCACATCGGCGAGCGCAGGACTTCAACCGATCTGGCTGCGTACTTCCACACCGGCGGCACGACCGGTACGCCCAAGGTGGCGCCTCATACCCACGGCAGCGAGATCTACGTCGCATGGGCACTGAGCACTCACGGTGCCTTCGGCGGGGACCTCGCCGTGCTGTCCGGCCTACCGCTGTTCCATGTCAACGCCGTCATCGTGTCCACCCTGGCACCACTTCTGGCAGGCGGCACCACTGTCGCATTGGGACCGTTGGGATTTCGCGACCGCGAGGCGGTTTCTGACTTTTGGCGGATCGTCGAACACTATCGGATCACCACCTTCTCGGCGGTACCCACTGTCTACGCCTCCCTTCCACCAGTCCCCGACGACGTCGACATCTCCAGTCTGCGAGCGGGAATCGTTGGCGCGGCGGCCCTTCCGAATGCCGTCCGCAGCGAATTCGAGGCCGCGACGGGTGTCCCGATGATCGAGGGATACGGCCTGACGGAAGGAACCTGTGCCAGCACGTTCGTCCCGCTGGGAGACACCCGATACGGCAGCGTCGGTCCGCCGTTGCCCTACCAGGTAGTCAAGGCGGTTCACCTCGACGACAACGGACGTCCGGCCGGTGACTGCCCGGCCGGGAAAGTCGGCATGCTCGCGATCTCCGGACCCGCCGTGTTCCCAGGGTATTTGAGGCAGGGGCCCGACGGTCCTGCACCTGATCCGGCCGGCGTGATCGAGGACGGCTGGTTGTTGACCGGCGACCTTGGCCGAGTCGACGCCGATGGTTTCGTGTACCTGTCAGGCCGCGCCAAGGACCTGATCATCCGGGGCGGTCACAACATCGATCCAAGGCTCATCGAAGAAGCCCTGCTCTCCCATCCCGATGTGGCCGCAGTCGCCGCAGTACCGCGACCCGATGCGCATTCGGGCGAGGTCCCCGCCGCATATGTCGTCCTGCGCGCAGGTGCGCAGGCGGACACAGAGGCGCTGAGACGGTGGGCCGCGAACCACTGTCCTGAACCCGCGTCCGTTCCGAAGTTCTTTCACGTTGTGGATTCGATCCCGGTGACCGCAGTCGGCAAAGTACACAAGGTGCCGTTGGTACACGATTCAGTGCGTCGAGTACTGCGAAATGAACTCGATGACGCAGGCGCGAATGCCCGAGTGACCGTCGCCGATGTCAATGGCCGCGTTCACGCGACAGTTGAGCTGTTGGACTGCCTTGACGAAGGCCGTCTCGAAGATCTACGAAATCGACTGTCTCGCTATGGAATCGACTGCAAGATCGTCGGGTCCGATTCGCCTTCTATGGCTGCTCAGTAGCAACAGATTGCCGGCTCCATTGTGGGGGCGCACCGCCGACTCGGACGAGTTCGGCCGTGCGCTCCCGCAATATCGTGAGAAGCGTCAGGATCTCCCCCCGAAGCGATGCATCCACGGTGACAGAATGACCGCAACATCGATGATCAGCTGGTGGACGCGCTATGTTCCTATCTTAGAATGGTTTTCGATAGCATTTCCGCTGAGGACCCATGATCTATCTGCTGAGCAGCGTCCGCAGATCTATCGAAATATCGCGCAGCGCTTCGGCGTCGACCGAGACGTCGCGCTCGATCATTCGCCGGGCCGCGCGCACGGCCTTGGTGTCATCCACACCGACCGCACCGACAAGCTTGTCGCCACGCAACGCGAACGCCGCGAATGGTGGCTCCCCGAACGTTCCGCGCACGACGACGCTTTCACCAGAGGACATCTCGCCCACAACTTCGACGTGCAGACCGAAGCGGTCGGTCCAGAACCAGGGTGGCGGCGGCGCTCCGGCTTGTAGAGGCTGCCCGACGATCGTTGCCGCGACCCGATCAGCCTGCAGGCGCGCGGTCTCCCAATGGCCGCGACCACCGGTGAAAGCTCCTGTTGGACTGGCGACGTCGCCGACGGCCAGGATCGCCGAATTGGAACTGACCATCGCGTCGTCGACGAGCACGCCGCGGTCCAGGCGCAAGCCCGCCGCCGCTGCCAGTGCGGTATCAGCGCGCATTCCTACGGCCATGAGCACCGCGTCGAAGTCTGCGGACGTTTCGCCGATGGTGGCGGTGATTCCCTCCCGCGAGGACGTAAAGCCACGTACCGCGGCGGTGTGGACGTCGACACCTCGCCGGGCGGCCAATCCGTGTAGCCAATCGGCGACATCGGCGCCGAATGCTTGTGAGAGCGGAATTTCCGTCGGGTCAACTAACGTCACCGCGCACCCGATATCAGTTGCCGTGCTGGCGACTTCAGCGCCGATCAAGCCGGCGCCGACGATGAGCAGGCGAGCACCTGGCACCAGCGCAGCCGCCAACCGGTCCGCGTCGGTCGCTGTCCGTAACCCGTGGATGCGGTCGTCCTCAATGCCCGGAAGTATTGGGCGTGCCGCGGTCGCGCCCGTGGCCAGGACAACGCGGGAAGCCGCGATCATCGTGCCGTCGTCGAGTTCGACAGCACCTTCGCAGCGCAGTGCGGTTGCGCGGCGTTGACACCGTAAGTTGATGCGGTTGTCGTCGTACCAATGTTCCGGCTGCAATGCAATGTCTGCGGCGCCGGTCTTGCCGGCGAGATAGGCCTTGGACAGTGGGGGCCGGTCATGGGGGAAGTCACCGGCGTCCACGACCGTCACCTCACCGTCGTAGCCGCGTGCCCGCAGCGATGCCGCCGCCGAGATTCCGCCGATGCCTGCGCCGACGACCACCACACCACGGTCCATCAGCTGCTCCTCGGATACAGGTACACATTGCCGTCGCGCACCTCGACGCGATGGGTGATAGCGTCACGCGTGGCCGGCATCCCCTGCACCGCACCAGTTTTGAGGCAGAACTTGCTCGAGTGCAGTGGGCACTCGACGTAGCCGTCCTCTACCCAGCCCTCGGCTAACGACGCATCGGCATGGGTGCAGGTGTCGTTGAGTGCCCAGACGCTGCCGTCGTCGTCCCGCAGCACGGCGATGTCATCCGCGGTGCCGGCGCGGTCGCGGTCGATCGTGATGCCCTCACCGACCGGGATGTCTTCCAGTGCGGCGACGTGTATTCCGTCGATCATGGCATGCTCCTCTCGTGCCAGGCCGGTGTGTTCATGAGCTCGGCCCAATAGCGATAGAACGACCGTGCCGCGGCGTCGCTGTACAACTCACTGGTCAAACCCGGATGGCGGCCGTCGTCCCGTTCGGACCCCAGGCCCATCTGATAGTTCAACGGCGTCGAGTTGGTGACGAATCCGTGCGATATCGCCTGCACCTCACTCCAGTTCTCGCCGTCGTCCTGCTCGAAGATGCCACTGGGTCCGAAAGTTCGCAGGTTGTAAAGACGCTGGGCTTCTCGAACATGCTCGGGCATCGACTTGTCGACGATGGTCCACGCCCACACCTCCATCCGGTCGGGCCCCTTCGGGTGCCAGACCCGGATGGAGCCATTGACGGGCAGATAGGAAAAGTTCGGGAACACGTTGGCATGGCCCGTTGTCAGCGGCCCCTCGACTCGTGCGCCGCCCAGACGCTCACGCAGCGCGGAGTAATCGGTCCACTCGTGGACGGTCTGGGAATCGAACCGGTTCTTGGGATGTACGGGAAAGCCGTGACCGTGACCGCGTGGATCAACGTACTGTCGACCGGTCCGATGCACGATCTCGTCGCTCGGCCTGCCGGTCGGTGCAAGCACATTCAACGCCGAAGCGTGGCTCATGTTGACGTGGTACCAGTCGGTGGCGAACTGCTCGGCCGCCAGTTTCCAATTACCGTCGAGAACCCACTTGTGTACGCCACCGACGACCGTGGTGCCCTCCGAGTCATGGTCCAGCATCGCGTCCAGGTACCAGGTCATCTGGCCCAATGAGTCGCGAAGCGTCAGGGGGGCGGGATCCCAAGTGCCGAAGATCAATCCGTGATAGCTGTCGACGTTCGGAACCTCTACCAGGCCCCAGTCCTGGGGCCTGAAGCTGTCGGGATAGCCGTCTCGGTTCGGGATGCTGATCAACTGACCGTCCAGGTCGTAGGACCAACCGTGGTAGGTGCACGTGAAGCTGCGGGTGGCACCGTAGTCGGCGCGGCAAACGCGGGCACCGCGATGCCGGCACGAATTGAGGAACGCGCGGATGCGTCGATGTTTGTCCATGGTGACGATGACGGGGTCTTCACCCATGTAGGTGGTGAAGAAGTCGCCTGGCTTGGCGAACTGCTCGACGTGTGCGAGGAACAACCAGCTGGTCGCGAATACGCGGCTCAGTTCCTGGCGGTAGATCCGCTCGTCCGTGAAGACGGCTCGATCCAGCAGACCACCGTCGGTATCGACCAGCCCGGCCACATCGATGGTGCGCGACATCTGAGTCGGCCGATCCAGCGCCCCGCATGGCCGAGACACTGAACCCTCTGGCGTGCAAATAGATTGGGGCGTTGTTGTCATGTCTGCCAGACAACGCCGCGGAGGCGAGAATCGCCACGAACCGTTGCGCACAGCGGCACGTGCGCTGTGATTCGAGCTGTGACCGCTGCAATGTGGCTGTCATGCTCGCTGCTGTTGCCGTCAAACAAAGCCCTGACGATCCGCTGTCATGCCTCTCCGTACGCGAAGTCGCTGCACCCACCATCGCGACCGACTGGGCGCGGGTCAGGGTGGTCGCGGCGACGTTGAACATGCACGATCTCTGGACGCTGCGCGGCGTGGGACACGACCCGAAAAATCTGCCGATGGTCCTGGGGTGCGATGCGGCCGGCTACGACGATGACGGCAATCCGGTCATCGTCTACCCGGTCATCGCGAATCCTGATGCCGGCGGCGGTGACGAGACGCTCGACCCCGACCGCGCACTGCTGTCCGAACGGCACAACGGCACCTTCGCTACGTATGTGACGGTGCCCCAGCGCAACCTGATCCCCAAACCCGATTGGCTGACGTTCGAGGAAGCCGCGTGCCTACCGGTATGTTGGACCACTGCCTACCGAATGCTATTCACTCAGGCCAATATTCGTCCTGGTGACCGAGTTCTGGTGCAGGGCGCCGGCGGCGGAGTGGCGTCCGCGGCGATCAAACTCGCAGCGGCCGCAGGCGCTGTCGTCTACGCGACGAGCAGCAGTCCCAGCAAGCGGGCCGCTGCTATGTCCTGGGGCGCGTACAAGGCGGTGCCGACCGGTGAGCGGCTGCCTGATCGGGTCGACGTGGTAATCGAAACTGTCGGCGAGGCAACGTGGTCGCACTCGCTGAAATCGCTGCGGCCCGGCGGAACAGTCGTCATAGCTGGCGCCACCAGCGGGGTGAACCCACCAGCCGACCTCGGCCGCGTTTTTTATCAGCAGCAGCGCATCCTCGGATCCACCGGAGCGACCAGGAGCGAAATGGTGGCGTTGCTGCGCACGATGCAGGCCACCGGCCTGCGGCCGGTGATCGATCGTGCACTCCCGCTGACCGACATTCACAAGGGATTTCAGTCGATGCTCGACGGCGAGATCACCGGCAAGGTCGTGATCTATCCGCCGGCACCGCAGGACACAGAAGAAGGCCGGGGTGCCGCATGACCGCCGCACTGGTAGGCCTTTCGCATTCACCTTTGATCGGCCGCAACGATCCCGATCCTGACGTGCTGGCCCGCGTCGACAACGCGATCGACGCAGCACGGCAGTTGATCACCGACTTCGATCCCGAGTTGGTGGTGCTCTATGCCCCCGACCACTACAACGGCTTCTTCTACAAGGAGATGCCTCCGTTCTGTCTGGGTACCGCTGCCGAAGCCATCGGAGATTTCGGCAGCGCCAGCGGCGTCCTTTCCGTCGACAGCACCGCCGCGAACCTGATCGCCCAACACGTCCTGGCCCAGGACGTCGATCTGACCATTTCGGCCCGGATGATCGTCGACCACGGATTCGCGCAACCGTTGCAGACGCTGTTCGGCGGCATCGACTCAGTGCCGCTCGTTCCCGTCTTCATCAACGGCGTGGCAACCCCTTTGGGGCCGATGCGACGCATCAGAGCGCTCGGGCACGCCATCGGTGTTGCCGCGCGAGAATTGGACCGGCGAGTCCTTTTCGTCGCCTCTGGAGGACTGTCACATGACCCGCCGGTTCCCGTGCTGCAGGGTGCGCCCGCCAAGGTCGCGGAAGCACTCATCAACGGACTGGCTCCCACACCAGAACAACGGGAACGCGGCGAGGCACGGGTGATAACCGCCGGCCGCGACTACGCCGCTGGTTCCACCCGGATGCTGCCGATCAACCCGGCCTGGGACAACCGCGTCCTCGACCAACTGCAGGACCGTGATCTGACGGCCTTCGACGCCTGGACCGTCGAGGAGATGACCAACAGCGGAGGTGGCTCAGCACATGAAATCCGTACCTGGCTGGCCGCATTCGCATCGCTGGCCGCCGTCGGGGACTACACCGTCACTCACCGATTCTACGAACCCATTCCGGCATGGATCGCCGGATTCGCCATCATGACGGCCGACCTTGAATGCGGTGCAAAGTGACGACGGAGAGCGCTGCTCGTGAAGAAGCAGCGGCGATTCTCCAACGGGCTGCACGCAGCCACAGGACGTGCAGACCGGTGCGGCACATCATCGGCGCCGATGATGTGGAGGCCGCGTATGACGTTCAGCAGCGCATCGTGGCCGACCGGATCGCTCTCGGTGCGACAGTGGTCGGACGCAAGATCGGCCTGACCTCCGCGGCGGTACAGGAACAGCTCGGCGTGGACCAGCCCGACTTTGGCGTGTTGTTCGCCGACATGAACATGACCGGGCTGGAACAGATTCCGTTCGACGGCTTGCTTCAGCCGAAAGCCGAGGCGGAAATCGCCTTCGTACTGGATCGCGATCTCGATGGCGATGATTTCTCCATCGCGACCGTCTATTCAGCGGTCAAATACGCGGTGGCAGCGCTGGAGATCGTCGACAGTCGGATAACCGGCTGGGACCTCGCCATCGCCGACACCGTCGCGGACAACGCCTCCTGCGGACTGTTCGTGCTCGGCGATATTCCACTGTCTTTGAATAGATTCCGTCCCCATGAAGTGGAAATGACCATGTATGTCGACGGTCATGCCGCGTCGTGCGGCTCCGGCGAGAACTGTCTGGGCGACCCACTCAATGCTCTCGCTTGGCTAGCCCGTACCGCCGCCGAGCACGGTGAGCCGTTGCGTGGTGGACAGCTCGTCCTATCGGGGGCGCTCGGCCCCATGGTGACCATCGCCCCCGGAATGACAATCCGGGCCGAACTCGGCCCGTTGGGCGAGGTAACCGCTAGGTTTTCCGAACGGTCGATCCGATGACGCCGACGAAGGTGGCGATCATCGGATCGGGCAACATCGGTACGGATTTGATGATCAAGATCATCAGGACCTCGCCGAGGCTGCAGGTCGCCGCAATGGTCGGGATCGATCCCGACTCGGACGGCCTGGCCCGAGCGCAGCGCCTCGGCATCCCCACCACTCATGACGGAGTGGACGGACTGATCGGTATGGCGGACTTCGACACCATCGACATCGTTCTAGACGCGACGTCGGCGGCCGCCCATCTGAAAAACGCTGCAGCTCTGAGTCCTTACGGCAAGACGCTGATCGATCTCACGCCCGCGGCAATCGGCCCGTTGACCGTTCCTGCCGTCAATCTCGCCGACCGATTGGCTGAAGGCGCAAACAACTTCAACATGGTCACCTGCGGCGGGCAAGCCACCATCCCCATCGTGGCCGCCATCGCGGCCGTCGCTGCGGTGCCATATGCCGAGATTGTCGCATCCATCTCCGCCAAATCAGCAGGGCCTGGAACGCGGGCGAACATCGACGAATTCACCGAAACGACTTCCCACGCAATCGAATCTGTCGGCGGAGCCACGCGAGGCAAGGCCATCATCATTCTCAATCCAGCGGAACCCGCGGTGATCATGCGCGACACCGTGTCATGCCTGGTCGACGGCGCGGCCGATCACGACGCGATCACCGAGTCCGTACACGCGATGATCGCCCGCGTCGCGAAGTACGTGCCCGGCTATCGGCTCAAGCAGCCGATCCAATTCAATCCGGTTGACGACAGAAGGCAGTTGAGCACCCTGGTTTCCGCGGGTTCGCCGCCGGTGGAAACCCAGGTGACCGTGTTTCTGGAAGTCGAGGGCGCAGCGCATTATCTCCCCTCCTACGCAGGCAATCTCGACATCATGACGTCGGCTGCGATCCGGGTCGCAGAGGCTGTCGCCCTCAACCGGACCCAGCCCACAGAAAGTGACAGTGCGCCGTGACCCGTCAGCTTTACATCCAGGATGTGACACTCCGCGACGGCATGCACAGTGTGCGACACCGGATGGCGCCGTCCGATGTCGCCCGCATCGCGTCGGCTCTCGACGCCGCCGGCGTCGATGCCATCGAAGTGGCGCACGGCGACGGACTGGGTGGCAGCTCCCTGACCTACGGTGCTGGCAGCCATACAGACTGGGAATGGATAAGCGCCGCTGCCGAATCAGTGCATACCGCCATACTGACGACCCTCTTGCTGCCGGGCATCGGCACCGTCTCCGACCTACGTCGGGCATTCGACCTCGGTGTGCGGTCCGTGCGCGTCGCCACCCACTGCACCGAAGCAGACATCGCCATCCAGCACATCGAGACGGCACGCGACCTCGGCATGGACGTCTCAGGATTCTTGATGATGAGCCATATGGCGGAACCCCGTGAGCTGGCCGGTCAGGCGCAGCTGATGGAAATGGCCGGCGCGCAGTGCGTCTACGTCACGGACTCGGGCGGCAGACTCACGATGACCGACATGCGTAATCGCGTGCGTGCCTATCGCGACGTGCTGAAGCCAGATACCGAGATCGGCGTGCATGCGCACGAAAACCTTTCGCTCTCAGTCGCGAACAGCGTAGTCGCGGTTGAAGAAGGCGTGACACGCGTGGACGCATCATTGGCCGGGCAGGGAGCCGGTGCCGGTAACACACCCATCGAAGCGTTCATCGCCGTTGCCTCCCTTCAAGGATGGCATCACGGGTGCGACCTGATGGCGCTGCAGGACGCGGCCGACGACGTTGTCCGGCCACTGCGCGACCGTCCGGTTCAGGTTGACCGGGAAACTCTCACCTTGGGTTTTGCGGGCGTGTACTCGTCATTTCTGCGACACGCGGAACGTGCGGCCTTTCAGTACGGGCTCGACGCTCGAGCCCTGCTGCTGGAAGCCGGGAGGCGCGCCTTGGTCGGCGGCCAGGAAGACATGATCGTCGACATCGCCCTCGATATGGTGGCTGCACGTACACATTCTGTGTGAGCGGCGACTGAGCCCGTAACCACTGAATTGCAGAGCTTTTCAACGCTCATCGACGCGGGCCACATCAGTCGCGCTGAACTGGCGCACCTGCGGCACCGTGGTCACCATATGGGCCATCACCCGGTCCGACAGGCTGATCATCGTGTACTCCACATCCGCGGGGAAGCGCACGAAGTCGCCGGCGGCCAGATCCACCGGGTCACTGACTGGGCCCGTACGCAGCTTCCCGCTGATCACATACAGGTGGTGCAGTGTGCCCGGCGATGCCGGGGCGATCGACGCCGGCCCGCGCTCACCGCGTTCCAGCCGGACGATGTGCGTTCTCACGTAACCCGAACCGTAGATCTCGTCCAGCAGCCGTTCCCGCCATGCCGGCCCAGACGTCCAGTCCTCGGCAGCCTGACGTTGCACATAGACCGGTGTCCCCCATTCGGTCAGGAGCCGGCGTGCCGATAAATCCAGGGCTGCACCGAGCTGCGCGAGGGTCTCGACCGTCGGGTTGCCATCGCCGTGTTCGATCTTGGACAACGTCTGCTTGGACAAGCCCGAGCGTCGCGCAAGCTCACCCAATGACATCGCGCGCTCGAGGCGGAAGCGCCGAACATTGCGCGCCACCAGCGCGTTTACCCCCGCCTCGATGTCACTTTTAATAGACATACCGTCATTATTGACGAACTGCTGGCTCATTGGCATCCTGATCTAGTAACAGTGACAGACTGGCTACTTTAGTTGACACCCGACTCAGCGGGTAGCCGTTGCAGAAGGACGATCCATGACGACTGCCGAGGCCCAGAGAACGCGCGACGACCGAGCGGCCGTAGACAAGGCAGTGAGCTTGCTGGCCGCCTTCGGCGAGGACGGCAGCAACGGCCTGGGGGTCACCGAATTGGCGCGCAGAGCCGACATGACCAAGTCGACCGCATTTCGGGTGTTGCAGATACTCGAGCGCAACGCACTCGTCGAACGAATCGGCACCGGTTACCGGCTGGGTGCCCGGCTGCACCAACTCGGCACCAGTGTGTACGTTCCCGGCCACGAGAAGCTTCGAGATCTGCTGATGCCGTTCCTTACCGAGCTGTTCCAAATGACCGGCCACACCGTACATTTGGCCAGTCTGCACGGGATTCAGGTGTTCTACCTGGCCAAGCTGTACGGGCACCGCACGGTGGCCACTCCGTCACGAATCGGTGGCACTCTGCCGGCCAATTGCACCGCGGTCGGCAAGGTATTGCTCGCATATGATTCGGATGCGCAGGCCCGCATTCTGTCTGCCCCGCTTCCGGGCCTCACGCCGCACTCATTGACCGATCGGTCAGCACTCGAAGCCGAGCTGACGCGGGTGCGTCGCGACGGTATTGCGCTCGAACGCAGCGAAAGCCGCCTGGGAATGTCTTGCGTGGCCGCCCCGATCTTCGGCCGTCCCGCGACAACACCCGTTGCCGCGCTCTCGGTGTCCGCACCAGCCGGCACGGATCTACGCCCGCTCGCTACCGCCGTGCGCCGAGTCTGCGCATCGGCTGCCTCCGCCGTGGCGCGTTCTCACGTGTCGAGCCGCGCGTGACTAGGTGTCCGGAACGACATCAACGACGTGATCGTGGATCCGGCACCAATCCGGTTCAGCCACAAGCAGAGCGAGCTGGGCGCCTCGGACGTCAACATCGACCACGCATGTCAGACCCCCTTGCTGAGCGGCCGCGATGGCTTCCGCAGCCTCGCGATCGACGCTGAACACAACGCGCCGGCACATCGAGTCTGCGGCAAAGGCGGCCGAAGCGAACGCCGTCACTGCCGCAGCGAGAGCCTGGGGCGCATTCGGACAGCCGCAGTAGCACTCGATATCGTGTGCGCCAACCGGGTACGCGTCTTTGAGCCAGCCGGACTCGCTTCGTCGCACCTCCATGTCCACCGAGCCGCAAGTATCGTCAGTGAACCGGACGCGCAGCGACGGTCCATCCTCCAGAAGCCGCCATCCGTCCTCGAGCGACAGACTCTGCCACGTCATTGGCAGGGTCACAGGTGATCTCCCCCTGCGGCATTGGCGAACCCGCGGACCGCGATACCACCGTCGACTTCGATCGCGTGGCCGGTGATCGATCCGCTCTGCTCCCGTGACGCCAGGAGCACGAACGGACCCGTGAAATCGCGCGGTTCGGTGCTGGAATCGTGAAGCGGGATGGGAGGGGGCGGATCCACAGCTGTCTTCTTGGCGAACGAAGCCGAGATGCTTCGATCCTGCAGGTCAAGGGATTTCGGGCCGCTGAGGCCGGTGTTCATCGCACCACAAGCGACGCCGTTCACCCGCACTTTCGGTGCCAGCTCGTAAGCGAGTTCTCGCATCAGTCCCAGACATGCATGCTTGCTCGCTGTGTAGATCGGACCACCGCCGTTGACGTAGAAGGACGCATTGGACAACGTCATCACGATGCTGCCACGCGTGGCGACGAGCTCCCGCCACGCCGCAGCTGCTGCGAGCAGGTAGCCCTTGACGTTTACATCGAATACCTCGCCGAACGCCGATTCCAGTTGCCGGGGGTTCAGCTTGGTCAATTGTCGCTGATAGTCCCAGATTCCGGCATTCGGCACCAACGTATCCAGCTTGCCGAAACGCTGCACCGTGCGCTCCACCGCACGTTCCAGATCGTCAGATCGGCGTACGTCGCCGGCAATCGCCAGCATCCGCGACGGGTCTGCACAGCGCTCGACAACATCGTCGAGTTGATCGCCGTTGCGCCCCAGGATCGCCACTTCCGCGCCCTCGGCGAGGAAGCGCTCCGCCACTGCCCGTCCGATTCCGGAGCCGCCACCGGTGATGAGTGCGACGTAGCCCCGCAGCCAGCCGCTCATGACAGGAAGTCGATTACGAGGCGCTCGAAATCACGGGGTCGCTCCAGCTGTACCCAGTGTCCACAGTTGCCGAAGACGTGCAGCTGCACATCCCGGATCTGCTTGAGCATGATCTGCGCTCCATCCAGCGTGATGGTTCGGTCGTCGCGCCCCCAAAGGAGCAACGTCGGCGCCGTGATCTTGTCTAGCTCTTTCCATAACGGGTCCATGCCATGCCGGCGCGCGAACGCCGCGTTGTAGTGGTGGTAGAACTCGATGTGACTGGAGTCCAGTGAGGCCTCGTACCGTGCCTGCACTACGTCGGAGCCAAACCGCTTGTGGTCGAACACCATCGTGCGGATGAAGCCCGCCATCTTCTTCACTGACGGGCCTTCGCCATTGAAGTACCGGAACATTGCCTGCTGCCCCTCGGTCGGCGTCGGACCGAACGGCAGCCAGCCACCGCCAGGCGCCATCAGCACCAGCCGCTGGATTCTCGCCGGCTGTGATTGCGCCATGGCGATGGCCGCTGCTCCCCCGAGGCTGTTGCCGAGTAGGTGGAAATCGCCGACGCCCATCTGGTCCAGGGCCTCGAACAACACCGACATGGTGATCTGTGTGATCGACTCTGCTTCCAGTTGTTCCGCCCCCGGGCGGTAGCTGTTGCCGAAGCCGGGCTGGTCCGGCAACAACACACGGAACCGCTGTGCCAACGCAGCGACATTCTGGTGGTAATTACTGATTCCTGATGCGCCAGGCCCGCCACCGTGCAGCATTACTAGAGTCGGCCCTTCTCCGATCTCTGCCACCGCGATCACACCGCAGCTGGTGTTCACCGCGTGATGCGTGAAAGCTGCCGTCGCGGAGGACTCGGCTGCCGTCTCAATGGTAGTCATGTGTGCCCTTTCTCATGAAAAGCCTTCGTCAGAAGAAGGTCGACAGATTCTTGGCCTGCAACACCGTCTGATCCAGCAGAACGACGCGTCGGACAAGCTTGATCGCCGCAGCATCTCGCCGCAGGATGTCGGTGCGGCGACCCGCGAACACGTTCTCTTCACGCTCTAACCGATTGCGGTACAACAGAAATGACGACCTGACCACCAGATCATCGGTTCCGAACGGTGCATGATCGACCGGATCGGCATGGTGCACGACGATGTTGGTCACCAGGTGGCGAGTTCGGGACGGTGGGTCTTCGGCCCACGCCATGCCCGAATCGAACCGCCGGATGCGCCACGTCAGACTCTCTTTGGTCTCGTCGTAGAGTGCTGCCTCGTTTCGCGCAGCAATCGACAGTGCCTGTTGCCGGCGAATCCGATTCGTGCGCGTTGGCATCCAGTACTGCAAGTCGTCTGCCAGCAGGTCGAGCCAGTCCGCGTACCGGCCGTCGTCGAGTAGTTCGGCTTCCTGGAAGTAGAACTGCTCAACTTCGAAATGGACATCGCGATCAGCTCGATGGCCGCCCAGCGGTCCCGTAATCGGTGGGAGGAAGCCTTGACTCACGTTCCCATTGGACCGTCGTCGGTACGGCGCGGAAAGCCTTCGTGCCGCTGCACGGCACGACCCGCGAACGGGGCCTGCGGGTTCGGAGTGCCGACCGGCGGCACCGTGACGCCGCTGCCGATAGCAGATCCTTCGGGAGTAGACGCTCGGCGAGCGCAGTTGGGCCTCAACACAGTGGCCGAACGAGTGGCCGAGATCAGCGCGCGCCGCACACAAACGGTACGCATTACGTAACGTTGATGCCCAACTCCTTTGCCATGCTCCAAGCCAGCGACAACAGCTCCTCCTGACCAACCGTGACACCCCTGAGGCTTGAAACGCCGCTGATGGCATCCAGCTTGCAGTGCCTGAATCTCGTGGCATGAATCTCGATGCTGCCGAACTGGGCTCCGGTGAGGTCGCACTGCACGAACTCGACGTTGCGAAGCTTGGCTCGCTGGAAGTCGGCATGGCGAAGGTCGCAGTCAATGAACTTCACGGACTTCAAAATCGAAAAGCGGAAGGACACCATGTCCAGTCGCGTCGACTCGACCTCGGTATCCCGAATCACCCCGTTCACCCACGAAGCACTGGTCATACGACTGCTGCTGACGGTTGACTCGATGATCGACGACTCGGCGGCGTTGATATTTACGAGGTCGCATGCGATGAATGCCGTCCCCTTGAACACTGCCCGCTCGAACGCTGCGGGCAGTTTCGCGCCGTCGAACCGGCACTGATCGACCTCCGCCCCGACGACCATTGGGGGTCCCGAGGCAGTGCCTCGAAACTCGATGCCACACAGTGTCGAATCGTCTGCGAGGGCATCGTCAGGAAACACCGCGGGACGGAGAGACTTCGGCAACCGGGGAGGCATGGACCTACGACTTCCTGCCGTGCACCAAGGGTCGCAAGCTACTTGCGCCTGCCGACGACCACTCTCTACACATCTCGTTGCAGCAGAAGGCCTTTGCACAGCAGCGCAAGCTGCCGACCAGCCGGCGAAGGACGTCCACGGGTGTTGGCTGCCGCATGCATTCCGGCCTCGTTGATCGCACCGAGAATCAGCTGCGCCGCCATTCGCGGTACAACGCCATCGACGAGCTGCCCCCGCTGCTTCAGGTCGTCGAGAAGATTCTGGATCAGACCTAGTGAACGTCCGCCGTCGAGAGAACGCCAACGCGCCCACCCCAATGCAAGCGGAGCCTCAACGAATACGATGCGCTGCACGACGGGCTCGCGAGCAAGGACGTCGAGCACAGCGGAACCGATCGCCAGCAGCCGCACTCTTGAATCGCCCATGGTCTCCAGCGCCCGATTGACCGCGTCCACGAGGGTCCCCTCAGCCCTCTCGAATACGGCTTCCATCACTTCCGTCATGTTCGTGAAGTGGTGATACAGCGCTCCACGCGTCACTCCTGCCGCCTCGCTGAGCGACGTTGTAGTGACGGCGGTGAACCCTTCTGTGGCGAAGAGTTCTGTTGCGACGTCGACCAAGCGCTGGCGAGTGGCGAGGGCTTGAGACTGCCGCAACGAGACCATGACGCCACCATACCCTTGACATACAGGCTGCATGTGACATTCACTGTGTATGTGAGTACTGATCAGATTCAGCAGGCCCCGCGGAACGGCACCGAGCTGATGTCCGTCTTCCTGCCGATCTCGCCCTTCGTCGGACTTTTGGGCGTGCGCATTGAGGAGATCGCCGATGACGCCGCATTGCTGCGCCTGCCGTGGCGACCCGAGCTCGCGACGACCGGAGATATGGTCCACGGCGGCGCCATCGCCGCCCTCGCCGATATCACCGCAATGACCGCCGCCTGGTGCGGCCGCCGGCTTCCCGACCAGCTGCGCGGTGCAACAACCTCGCTTGCAATGGAATTCGTGGAGCCGGCGCGAGCCGAGGATCTCCTGGGCCGCGGTCGTCCACTGCGCCGCGGCAAGACCCTCACCGCCTGCGAAATCGACATCACAACCGGCAGTGGCACCCTCGTGGCCAAAGCCCTGGCCAACTACAAGGTGGGATGACCATGCTCAAGATGAAGACCGAGTGCGAAATCTGCGCAGGTCCCTTGGCCGGCGACGGCACGGCCTGGATTTGCTCGTATGAATGCACCTACTGCGCCGGTTGCAAGGAACAACTCGACGCGTGTCCCAACTGCGCAGGCGAACTGGTGCGGCGGCCACGGCGCACCACCGGTGCCGCCGCCATCGCATCGCGGCTGCCATCCCGAATCGGACGCCGGTTACGCCGCCTCGGCTCGTGACCCCGTTGCCCGCATCGATCTCAACTCAAATACGTTCGCCCAAAAGGTCACCAATGTCCACCCGGCCGTTCGGCATCCTTGCTCAATGACCATGAGAACGACTCGGAGTCCGATTGTGCCGGCGCCACAGCCCGATCCACGACGCCAAAATCGCTGCGATCACCACGATTTCGGCCGCAGATGCCCACCCGCGTGGATACAGCACTCCCGCGACGTGGTGGTCGATGAAGCCGGCGCGCGGCAGCGGTGACATGCCGGCGCGGTCGCGGGCCCACCGCTCGACCGTGGTCAGTGGACATTCGACGACACCGGTCAGGATGATGGCGGTCCAGCCGACGATGAGGGCGTGCGCCCAGATCGTGACGGGCCACCGCCACGCCAGGAATCCGCCGCCGATGAGGTAGCCGAGAAAGGCGAAGTGTGCGGCAACCGCCGCTGCTGCGATCGCGGAATACGGCATCGGCCTGCCTCTTCGAACTGGCGTAGCTGCTGGGACCTGGATACCCGGGGTGGCAACCGGCAAACCGTCGAGCTGCCTACCCGATCGGGTAGGCAGCGACCTACCCACGTGCACATTGGTCCGGACGGCGGCAAGCCGTAGGCTGGGCGTGTTACCTGGATCACGGATGAGGAATGGGTCTGGTGAGACTCGACGTGATGGCGCCCGCTCAGATCGCGGCGACGACATCGGCGACGGCCGTGCCGACGCGGCTGTTGAAGTTCCATGCCCCTGAGATCGTGTTCGGTATCGACTCGATGGCGGAGGCTGCACACGCCGCCGTCCGCCTGGGCGGGCTGCGGCCCATGCTCGTCACCGATCCCGGCCTGATCGAGGCCGGCTGGGTGGCCGAGCTGGTCGGGCACCTGCGCGCCCAGTGCGTCGAGGCGCATGTGTGGAGCGCCCTGACCCCGAACCCCAAGGACCACGAGGTAGCGGCCGGTCACGAGTTCTATCGGTCGCACGGCTGCGATGTCCTGATCGCGTTGGGCGGCGGTTCGGTGATCGACGCGGCCAAAGGCGTAGCGATCCTGGCGGCCAACGGCGGTCACATTCTCGACTACGCGGGTGTCGACAAGGCGACGGCGCCGATCCCGCCGCTGGTGGTCCTGCCGTCCACGTCGGGCACCGGCGCCGACGTCTCGCAGTTCTGCATCGTCACCGATACGACCCACAACACCAAGATCACCATCTTGGGCCGTGCCCTGGTCCCCGACATCACGGTCATCGACCCCCGACTACTGACCACCATGCCCGAATGGCTCAATGCGGCAACGGGTCTGGACGCACTGACGCACGGTATCGAGGCGTTCGTGTCGCTCGGGCACAACCAGCTGACCGACCACCACGCACTGCGGTCGGTCGTGATGGTCACCGAAAACCTGGTCACCACCATCGAGCGGCCGGCGGACATGCCGGCCCGGGTTCTGATGGCCCAAGCCGCGTTGGAAGCGGGTCTCGCGTTCACCAACGCCATCCTGGGGGCCGCGCACGCCATGAGCCATCAGGTCGGCGGGCTCCTGGACCTGCCGCACGGCGTCATCAACGGCGTATTGCTGCCCCATGTGGTGCGATTCAACGCCGAGGCCGACCCGGCTCCTTTCGCCACAATCGCCGCCTGCCTCGGGATCGCCGACACGCGCGCGCCAGAGCTGGAATCCGCACTGGCACTTGCCGACCGACTCCAAGAGCTGGCCAGACAGGTGGGCGTGCCGCGCGGACTCGCCGAGTTGGGTGTGCGCGACGAGGACGTTCCGGTGTTGGCCCACAACGCTCTTCAGGACGCGTGCCTGACCACCAACCCCCGCCCCATCGACGATGCGCAACTGCGCGCGCTGTTCCGGGCTGCGCTATGACGACCTTGCCCGGCAACCCGGTGGTGCCGCGACGCGCGGCCGTGCCGGATCTGGACCAGCTCACGGGCGTGCGGTCTGGTAAAGGCACGTTCTATCCCGAGTTCCGCGTGGCCGCGCAACGCACCGAACGGGTGGTCGCAGCGCTCGACGCCATCTCGCGCGCTCTGGTGCAGACGGTCAACGGCCCCGAGAATCTGGTGCGGGCCGTCGCCGAGGCAGCCCGTACCCATCTCGGTGCCGAATGGGTCCTGTTGGCGCTGGCCGACGGCGCCCTGCCGGAGGCACGCCCACGTCACCTCATCCTCGACGCCGACGGGCACGCATACTCGTTCGAGGGCCTGTCGGGTACCAAACATCCGGTACCGCACCTGCCGGACGCGGTCCTGAACCGGCTCAACGACGTTCTGCGCGGTCAGCTTGCCCAGTTCCGGGTGCCCGTCATCGAAAGCCACCATTCGCACGTGCCGATCGAACTCGACGGTGGCGTCGTCGGGGCGTTCGCGGCGTGGACGCCGCCGCACCGGTTGCTCGACGGTATCGACGAGGCGGTGATGCGAATCCTGGCCAGCCAGACCGCGGTGGCGCTGCAGAACTGTGAACTGTTCCAGCGCTCGCAAACGCTGCTGGCCCAATCCGAGGCCCGCAATGCGCAGCTACTGGCGACGCAGCGCGAACTCGGTGCGGCACAACGCCATCAGGTGCTGGACTCCGAGCGGCACCGTATCGCACGCGAGCTGCACGACAGCGTCACTCAGACCGTGTTGTCGGCGGGCATGCAGATCGAGGTGTGCCGAAGTGAGGTCGAATCACATTCAGGTCCAACAGGTCTGGCCGAACGGCTGGACACCGCCAAAGCGTTGACCCGATCGGCGATCGACCAACTACGGTCGGCCATCTACGCGCTCAACCACTCCTCCGACGCCGACCGGTCCAGCCTTCCCGAGCTCCTCGAACAACTCGCCACCGTGCACATGCCGAAAGACCTGCGGGTGACACTGCGGGTCGACGGCGATGTCGCCGAACTACCCAGCGCCGTCGAGCGGAGCCTGCTTCGGATCGCCGGTGAGGCACTGTTCAACACCGCGATGCACGGCCGCGCCTCTCGCGCCATCGTGCGCTTGAGCTACCGCGCCGCCGGGGTCACCCTGTCGGTGTCCGACGACGGCATCGGTGACCCGGACAAACTCCGGCTCCGGCTCCAGCTGGCCGATGTCGCGGACCTCGACGGGCACCACCGCGGGCTGGCGAACATGCTGGCGCGGTGCCGCGAATATGGCGGCACCTTCACCGTCGGCCGGTCTCGCATCGGCGGCGTGCGGGTTGTTGCCACCATCCCACGGGCCCCAGAAGAAGCTCCGCGCGAAGGAGTCGTGCCATGACCGTCGACACGAGCACCGGGACCATCCGCCTTGCGTTGGTGGACGACCACGCCATCCTCCGCCAGGGGCTGCGGTCATTGCTGGAACGCGAGGACGATCTCGTGGTCGTCGGCGAAGCCTCCAGCGAGCCCGAAGCCGTGGCCATGGTCGCGGCGACGCTACCCGATGTGGTGCTGGTCGATCTCAAACTGTCAGCGGGTTCGGATTTCGAGGGACTGTCCTTGTGCACCAAGCTTTCTGGTTCCTACCCGGACCTCGGCCTGCTCGTGCTGACCACATTCCTCGATGAGGACCTCGTGGTGCGCGCGGTGCATGCCGGAGCGCGCGGCTACGTGGTCAAGGACGTCGACACCACAGAACTGGTGCGGGCGATCCGGGCCATCTCCGCCGGGCAGAGCGCATTCGACTCGCGCAGCGCGGCCGCTGTGGTCCGCTCACTCAGCGGGCGCGGCGATCAACGCGACAAGCTCACCGACCGCGAGATCGAAGTGTTGCGACTGCTCGCTGCGGGCCTGTCCAATCACAAGATCGGTGAGCAGCTGTACATCTCGGCGACCACCGCCAAGTTCCACGTCAGCAATATCATGCGCAAGCTCGACGTCAGCCGCCGCGCCGAGGCCGTGTACGCGGCCAGTAAACGCGGACTGATCTAGGCCGACGATATTCGTCGGCCTAGATCAGCTGTGCGGGTGCCTATGTGCCGCTAGGCATTCCGATAGTCGATGACGATGCGGCCGTCGATCTGTCCGTGTTCCATCCGCTCGAAGACATCGTTGACCTCATCGAGGCGCGCGCTGGTGACGGTTGGCTTGATCAGGCCGCGCGCGTAGAAGTCCAGCGCCTCGGCCATGTCTTGCCGCGTTCCGACGATCGATCCCCGGATGGTGAGCCCCTTGAGCACGATGTCGAAGATCGGCGCCGGGAAATCGCCTGGCGGAAGTCCGTTGAACACGATGGTGCCACCGCGACGGGCCAGTCCGATTGCCTGACCGAACGCCTGCGGGTGCACGGCGGTGACCAGGACACCATGCACTCCGCCAGTGGCCTGCTGCACCGACTCGACGACGTCGGCGGTACGGGCATTGATGGCGACCTCGGCGCCGAGCCGGGTGGCGAGTGCGAGTTTGGCGTCGTCGACATCGATGGCCACCACCCGAAGACCCATCGCGCGGGCGTACTGCACTGCGATGTGTCCCAGCCCGCCGATGCCCGAGATCGCCACCCACTGGCCGGGCCGGGTGTCGGTGACCTTGAGCCCCTTGTAGACGGTGACGCCGGCGCACAGGATCGGCGCAATCTCCAGCGGGTCGGCGCCGGCGGGGATCCGCGCGGCGTAGTCCGCGTTGACCAGCATGTAGGTACCGAAGCTCCCGTTGACGGAATATCCACCGTTGCGCTGACTTTCGCACAAGGTCTCCCAGCCCGTCCGGCAGTATTCGCAGCGGCCACATGCCGACCACAGCCAGGCGTTACCGACCTTGTCGCCGACGGCCAGGTCGACCACGCCCTCGCCGAGCGCCACGACCGTGCCGTAGCCCTCATGCCCCGGCACGAAGGGCGGCTGCGGCTTCACCGGCCAATCGCCGTGTGCGGCATGCAGATCCGTGTGGCAGACACCGGACGTCTCGAGCTTGACCAGGGCTTCGCCGTAGCCCGGTGTCGGCAGTTGCATGTCGTGCACCTGCAGCGGCATGCCGAAGTCGGTGACGACGGCGGCCTGCATGGTGTCAGTGTGTGCCGCCACGGTTTCAGTGCCCAGTGTCTGTGTCATCGATTCGCTCCATTCGTGAGAATTGGTCCAGGAAAAGGTCTTTGAGGATCGCGGTGGGGTAAAGCTGATAACACACAACGCTATTGACGGCGACGTGCCGGCGCATGCCCCGATCGGTCCGAGTACCGGACCCGCCCGGGTGGGTCCCGTACTACCCATTCGGCCAGGGTCGTCGGGCGATGACCGCCCGGATCGGTGGAGCCGTTGCACAAAGGCGCCACAGTGGCGCCGCTCACCCGCCATGATGAGTGCCGTAACCAGACTTTGCGAAGGTGGATCACGTGGCAACGAGCGAACATCCGAAGGGCACCAGCGCGGACACCAGGCCCGAACGCCGCGGCGTCATGCAGTCCCTCACGGCGCTGTGTGTCCGCTACGTCGAACGGCTGATGCCCGACCCCTACCTGTTCGCCGTCATCCTGACCGTTCTGGTCGCCGGGATGGTCGCCCTCCTGGTGCACGGCGCCACCCCCAGCGGCATGCTCAAGGCCTGGTACGGCGGCGTGTGGGGTTCGCAGAACATCTTCACGTTCGCTTTCCAGATGGTGCTGATCCTGGTGACCGGTTACACGCTCGCCGAGGCGCCCGTTCTGAAGCGGGCCATCGTCCACATCGCCGGCAAGCCGAACAACCAGGTGCAGGGCGCGCTGCTGTGTTTCACCGTCAGTGCGGTGCTGTCCCTGCTGAACTGGGGGCTGGGACTCGTCGCCGGTGCCCTGGTCGCCCGGCAGGTCGCAAAACGTTTCGCCGAGGCGCATTTCGGCTACCTGATCGCGGCCGCCTTCATGGGATTCATCGTCTGGACGCAGGGGCTCTCGTCGTCGATCGCGCTGGCCAACACCGACAGCAGCAGCCCCATCAACGTGATCCACAAGCTGACCGGCATGACTGTTCCGTTGAGCCAGACCATCTTCCAGCCGTACAGCTGGCTGTCGGCGATTGCCGTGCTGGCGCTGCTCGCACTCGCGGTCTGGCGCATGGCTCCGGCGCAGAGCCTGGCACCCGATGCCGCGGTCTTCGAGGACGAGGTGCCGCCGCCCACCCCACCCGAAGGCAAGAAGACCTTCGCCGAGTGGCTGGAGAACCTCTGGATCCTCAACGTTCTCGTATTCGCCGCCGGCATGGCCTATTTCGTGCTCAGCGGGTTCGCGCTGAACATCTCGTCGATGATCATGCTGTTCACGATTACCAGCGCGCTGCTGCACCGCACGCCGATCCGCTTCATCCGGGCGTTCACCGGCGCCGCCAAGGTGTCCGGCCCGCTGCTCCTGCAGTACCCGTTGTACGGCGGCCTGGTGGGTCTGCTCGGCTATCAGGCAACGAAAGCCGACAAGCCGCTGCAGACGTTGCTGGCCCAGGCCGTGGTCAACGGTGCGACCGAGCACACGCTGCCGTTCCTGACCTTCGTCGGGTCGTTGATCATCAGCCTGTTCGTCCCGTCGGGCGGCGGGCACTGGGCGGTGCAGGGCCCCATCGCAGTCGACTCGGCGCTGGCCATCGGCCAGCGGTCGCCAGAGTATCTGGGGTTGATCTCCATGGCGGTCGCCGTCGGCGAAGGCGTCGCGAACATGATTCAGCCGTTCTGGCTGCTGCCGCTGCTGGCCATCGCAAAACTGAACGTCCGCCAGGTCATGGGCTTCACCGTCGTCGCATTCTTGATCGGTGTGGTGGTGTTGGGCGCCACCACACTCATCGCGCCGTACGTGCTCTGACGCCCAACACGCCGCGCGGGCGGTGAGAAGAATGGGCCGCACATTTGGTGCCGGAAACAAAACTTTGCCCGATTGGTCCCGGCATCTTCCGCCACCGCGTTGTGATGGATCACAATCGGCACGTGTCGTCCCCGTCCGAGCTGCCGCCGATCCCGGCGGACGCACCGTTGCGGAAGGTGATCGAGGACCGGATCGACGAGATCGCCACGACGCTTCTCCATGAGGCCGTCGAATCCATCGAATGGCCCACGCCCATGCCGATCGAACATTTCGACGGCGAGGTCACGCCGTACATCATCGGCGGATTTCTGTACGGGCTGGACCTGATCACCGAAGGACGCAGGGTGACCCGCCCCGAGGCGGCGACCTTCGTCCTGCCGGTCGCGGAGCGACATGCCGAGGACGGTATCCCGTTGCCGTTCCTGTTCACCGCGCTGCATGCCGGCATCCGGAAGCTGTGGGAGATCGTGCTCGAATCGGCCTCCGAGGGCGACTCGGAGACGATCGCCGCGCTGGGCATGTACCTCGCCGACCTCACCGGGACCATCAGCGTGCTGATGACCGAGGTCTACCAGGACTCCGATTTTGTCCTCCGGGCCACCACGCGCCGGCAGCTGAGCGCCCTGTGCGCCCACCTCATCGACGGCGAGTCCGGCAGCGACATCATCGCCAAACAAATCGGAGTCAAGCTCAGCGACCGGTATGACGTGTTGGCGATCCGGGTGGACGGCGGCGAACCGCGGACCACCCATGAGACATTGGCGGCTCGCCGGCGGTTACGGCTCGCCAACCAAGTGTTCTACGGGCGCGGCGCCGGCGAAATCCTCAACACGTTCGACGGACACACGGGCGTGATCTTGCTGCCCGCACAGGTCGTGGAACCACGGGACGACTCCGCCATGGCCGCACACCTGGGCGCGCTGATCGACGCGCTCAGCGAACGACTCGAGGTCGCGATCTATGCCGCATACCATCCCGGCGCCACGCTGGTGGCCATTCCCGCGGCGGCTGCCGAGGCCGCCGAAATCACCTGTCTGGCAAGGCAACTGAACAGAGAGCCGGGTATCTACCAACTGGCCGATGTCCTCTTCGAATACCAGTCGACGCGCCCCGGGCCCGCCCGTGACATGCTCGCGCGCCACATCGCGCCACTGCGCGACCACCCGGGGTTACTCCAGGCGCTCCAATCGCATCTTCAGCACGGCGCCGACCGGAAGGCCGCCGCGGCAGAGCTTTTCATTCATCCGAACACCCTGACCTACCGCCTACGGCGCATTCAGGAGATCACCGGCTATGACCCAACCGACCCACACCAATCCCGATTGCTGGCGGCGGCCATGACCGTCTACACCATCGACCATGCAGGTACGCCAGTCGCCGCGACAAACCTCGACAATCCTGGCTAGCCGGATCAGGTAACGGTCAGACGTTCGCCACCGAACTCGAGTCATTCGTATCCCCCATCCCGATTGCCCCGATCACCCGGAACGAGATGTGAATTCAGCTGTGAACCATCACGAGTCACTCCGCAACGCGGCAAGACAGTTGCGACAGGCAGCCGCGCAAAGCACGAGTCCGACCGAGCGTATTCACTCGTACATCGCGACGATGATCGACCACGTCTACCCAGTGGAGCGCTGCGCCAAAGCCTCGGTGTTGGCGTCGATCTGGCTCAACCGCGCTGGACAGCACGTCGACCAGAACGACGCACTCGTTGACGAATTGGTCGAGCCGCTGCGCGCGGCGATTCGCGTCGGATGCCGAACAGGCGAGATGTCATCACCCTGTCCAGACACCGATGCCCAGGCGATCTTTGATCTGGTCACGGGCATGATCCTTACCCACGGAGTCCTCGGCCGGCGCGCCTCGGCGGAACACATCAAAGGGGTGGTCATGGACGCCGTTGGGCACTCCCTCAAACTCAACAGGCCGTGACCCGCGGCTACCCGGGTTCGGTTGTTCTCGGTGGTTTTCTATGGCCGACTGCGGCATAGGCCAAACAGACTGCAAGGACGGCGAACTTGACCAGCGCGGCACGACGCGCGCGTCGTGCGTGTATGTCAGTCTGATTGCCGCCGAGGACTTTCAGCAGCGAAACCCCCTCGATCACGTCAGCTGCGACGGCGGTGGCCGCCAATAGCGGTAGCGCCGAAGAGTGGCCCAGGCGGCACCGCGCACGGTCCACCAAGAGCGCGGTGTGTGCCCCGTAGGTGAGCATGTAGCCGAAGTCGAGCCACAAGGACACCCGGGCCAGGCGCCGACCTCGACTTCCCCAGCGCGCCATCATCTCTGCGGACTCGTCCGCGTTGCCGGCCAGCTCGAACCGGATGATGCCCGGGCCCCCGGTTTGGCGTAGTCGCCGTTCTATTTCCAGCATCACGACCGTGTAGGCGGCGTAAGCAACCGTCACGCGACGGAGCAAGCTTGGGGTGCGGTCCATTTCAGCCATCACCGGCACTCCAATGCGATCGTTTCCGCGCCTACGCGGACTGCTCCTGCGTTGCGCTCCGGACGAACGCCGACTCGATGAACTGCGTCACCTCGCGAAGCGCGCGTGCCGCTTCCGGGACGATCGAGGCCGCGGCCTGGAAGACGTGGACCTGGTCCCGCCACACCTGCAATTGATGCGGCACACCGGCCTTCGTCAGCGCAACGGCCAACTCCTCGGCATCGGGGTTGAGAAGTTCGGTCGAGCTCACCTGGATCAAAGACGGCGGCAGCCCACCCAGATCCGCATCGAGCAGGCGATGTTCGTCGTCTGGCGGGCTGTGCCGCATGACGAATCGATGGAACGCGCGGGCGAAGGCCTTCGAGAACAGCACATCGGTCGATCCTGACGGCGCATCGATCTTGGCCTGCACGTCGAAGTCGGTCAGCGGTGCCATCGAGACGATCGCGCCGGGCATCGGCAGTCCACGCCGGGCCGCGAAGATCGCCGTGATGAACACCAGGTAGGCACCGGCCGAGTCGCCGATGAATGCGATGTTCTCCGGCGCGACACCGCGCCCGAGTGCGAATCGGTAGGCATCGATGCAGTCCTCGATGCCGTCGGCGATGGTGTGCTGGGGCAGCTTGCGGTAGTCCACCGCCACGACCTCGCTCTGCAGCGACGCGGCAATCCGCGAAATCATCTGGCGGTGCAGGTGGCGGCCACCGACGAGAAAGGCGCCGCCGTGCAGGTACACCACGTAGCGGTCCCCGCGTGTCGCTGCCGGCCGGGTCGTCTCAGCGGAACAGCGCGCAAGGCTCACGGGCTTTCTGGTGGTGCCCGCGACCGACCGCAGCACTCGACCCACGTGATCGACTGCCCGGTACGGCCAAGGCAGGCCAGGCGCCATCGCCCAGACCGTCAAGACCGGTTTGACCGAGGCCTTCAACGCCAACGCGAGGAGGCGCGACTGGATGCTGCCGCCCTCGAACTCGACGCGGCAGGAGTCACCCCGGTCCAGGGGAATCAGATTCTCGGGTGCGGCAACCACGTTGTAGCCCTCCTGTATCAACGAGCCCCGTGCGGTGGCTGCGGCAGCGCCGATGCTGCCCCGTTGTCCGAATCAGTATCGACGCCCGGGTGGCCGCCGTCTCTACACCGAGGGCAGAAGTATCAGACCAGGCGGTTGTGACGTGTCACAAACGCTGAGGTAGTTGCGGTCGGCGTCACCGCCATTGCGCCCCAGGTGATCTCGCTGCGGCTCGGCGGCTCACCCGTACTCGACAGGCGGTGCCCCGTGTTCGACCTTCTTGCGCAGCGCCTTACCCAGCGCGTACCGCTCGTCCCGTGTGGTCGGCGTTCGCAGCAATGATCGGTACGTCTCGGTCTCGGTGCCCGTCACGACGGTGTGCCGGTCGGGCATCGTGGTGTCCACATGGGGTGGCGGGTCGTTCACCTCGGACGTATACCCGCCTGCCGCTCGTGAACACGCCGATCGCGCTGGGAATCAACAGCGCGCATCCCCACGGGACAGCCACCCAGAACGGCCAGAAGTAACCGGCGCCGGTGGCGAGCCAGATCGCGAGGCACAGCAGGTTCACCGCGACCCACGGCATCCACATGATCACGACCCATGCCGGAATCGACTGCTTCCGTTGTTGTTTCGGCGCACCCCGCTCATCGGATGGCGGCAGGTCCGAAACAATGTCGGCGAGCTCGCCACGGGTTTCGGCCCGGTAGAGCCGCTGCAGACGGGTGTCGTACTCCGTCAGGGTCAGCCGGCCTTCGGCAACGGCACGGCCCAGTCGGTGAGAAACCGTTTCGCGGTCGGCGTCGCCGACCCGGATGTGCGTGTCGAGTGCACCGGGCGCAGCGCTGTGGTGGGGCGGCTCGGGAAACGGGAGGGTCTCATGGTGGTCCACGGTGCAACTCCATTCGCCATAACGGTGTTATGGACATTCATAACACCGTTATAGCCCGATGGCAAGGGCATTCAGCGGTGCTGACCACCGAAGATCGGCGACGAAGACCATCCGGACAAGCCGGCGAGCCGAAGAGCACGCCGATTGCCACTCCCCTACGCAATCAATTTGCGGCACAATCGGATTGAAATCCGGCCGGCAGTGCGGCGGTTCCGAACCGGCACCGGTCCCGCAAAGTTGGCGAACATACATACCCACCCCGTGACGCGCCGAAACATGTCATTTGCCACACCGACGAAAAGGCGGTGTCCTACTAGGTTTGGTGCAGCGGGCAGCAGAAGCGCCGATAGTATTTGGACTGTCGGCTCACGCGTGTGAGCCCCTCGGAGGTGACAATGACAGGCCAGCCAGTCCAGGGAAGCGGCAACCCTGCCGCGGCGAGCTGCGCGGTCGAACAGAGCCAGATCGGCGCGGTCAGCGTGGTCGCGGTATCCGGAACGGTGGACATGCTCACCGCTCCGCAGCTCGAATCCGCACTGAGCCCGGCGGCTGTCGGCACAGCCCAGGCGGTCGTCGTCGACTTGAGCGGCGTCGACTTCCTGGCCTCGGCCGGGATGGGCGTGCTCGTGGCGGCGCATGCCGACCTGGCGCCGGCGGTCAGACTCGTCATCGTCGCCGACAGCCCCACCACCAGCCGACCACTCAAGCTGGTCGGCATCGCCGACCTGATCGAGCTGTTCGCCACGCGAGACGAGGCCCTCGCCGCTGTCACCGCCTAGTGCGGTCGTTGTCAATCGGAAGGTAGGTCGAGCAGGTCGCTATGACGGAGCCGGACCAGTCGAGCAGCGGGGCACGTTTCAGTAAGACGGACGTGGTCGCCATCCCCGAACATGCCGCATCCGTCCGTCAGGAGTTCTCGACCTGGTTGACGGGCCACATCGCAGTGGACCGCGTCAAAGCGAGCGACATCGTGCTCGCCGTCAACGAGGCATTGGCCAACGCCGTCGAGGCCGCCTATGCCGATGCCCCGGCTCCCGGCGTCATGCACGTGCGCGCCGACTTCGACCGCGGGTCAGGGCGGCTGACCGTGACCGTGACCGACGAGGGCACATGGCGCCCCGCCACCGCACAGCGCTCGAACTCTGCCCGCGGACGCGGAATTCCATTGATGCAGGCGCTGACGGATCACGCGTCGATTGAACCGACCGATGCCGGTACCGAGGTGCGCCTGCAATGGGACGTCATCGACGCTGTGGCCGCCGGTGGCGGGTGATCCGCACCTACTGCGGCAACCGCACCACCTGGACGAAGAACTCGTCGATCTCCCGCACCGCCTTCATGAACTGATCGAGGTCGACCGGCTTGGTCACGTAGGCGTTCGCGTGCAATTTGTAGCTGCGCAGGATGTCCTCCTCTGCCGAAGACGTGGTCAGGACGACGACCGGGATGTGACACAGATCGGCGTCGGACTTGATCGCCTCCAGCAACTCCCGGCCGTCATACTTCGGCAGATTCAAGTCGAGCAGGATGAGGTCAGGGGTCGGGGCGTCGGCATGGACGCCGCGCCGGTAGAGGAAATCCAGACCTTCTTGACCATCGCGAGCGACATGCAGAGTGTTCTTGATCTTGTTGTCCGCGAACGCTTCACGGGTGATCAGTTCGTCCCCCGGATCGTCCTCGACCAACAGGATGTCGACCACTCGGCCGGCTGACGACGCATTCATGGGTGACTTCCTTCCGGATGCTCTGCTGCGATGGCATTCGGTTCCGTGATCGGGGTGGCCGGCAAGGTGAACACGAATCGCGTGCCATCGGTGTACGACGTGTCGATCCCGATGGTGCCGCCGTGATGTTCGACGATCTTCTTGCACAGTGCCAAGCCGATGCCGGTACCGCTGTAGGCGTCGCGGCCGTGCAAGCGCTGAAAAATGACGAACACCTTGTCCACGAACTCCTCGGCGATCCCGATACCGTTGTCCGTCACCGTGAATACCCAGTTGTCGGCGTTCTCACCCGTTCCCATTGTGCAGTCGATCACGATCCGGGGCGTTTGACCTTCGCGCCGGAACTTCACCGCGTTACCGATCAGGTTCTGCCACAGCATCGTGAACAAGGTGGGGTCGCCGTCGACGCGCGGCAGGCCGGCGGGCGGCAGCACCACCTCGGCCCCCGACTCGGCGATCGAGGTCGCGAGGTTCTGCATGGCCGACGCGACAGCTTCGCCCAGATCGACCTCGGTGTGCTTGGCGTTGAGCCGGCCGACACGGGAGAAGGTGAGCAGGTCGTTGATCAGCACCTGCATGCGCTTGGCGCCGTCGACCGCGAAGTTGATGTACTCGACGCCGCGGTCGTCGAGCTGGTCGCCGTACCGCTTCTCGAGCAGCTGACAGAACGACGCCACCTTGCGCAGCGGCTCCTGCAGGTCATGCGACGCGACGTACGCGAACTGTTCGAGTTCGGCGTTGGATCGACGCAACTCCTCGGCTTGTTCGTCGAGTGCCAGGCGCGCGAACTGGGAGGCGTCGAGTTCCTCGACGATGCGCTGCCGCATCTCCTCGACGTCGACGGCGATCGCACGAATGTCGGTGGGCCCCTGGGGAACTATGCGCTCGTCGAAGTTCCCCTGCGTGATCCGGCGGCACGCGGCGGCGAGTGCGCCCAGTGGGCGGGTGACCGAGCTGCGGACCAGCATGGCCAGCACCACCGCCATCACGACGAAGGCGCCGACCATGGTGGCCAGCACCCGGTCGCGCCATTGGCGTATCGACGCCAGCCGAGCGGTGTCGGCATCGCGCGCCTGTTCCAGGTGCCGGTTCTGGGCATCGAAGAGCGTGCGGAGGTTGTCGAACTCTTTCTTGCCGTCCTCGTTGGTACGGCTGTCGACGACGACGGGATGTCCCACGACGACGCTCGCGATCAACGGCTGGGCATAGGTGGCGCGCCAGGTACCGGCGGCGCGCTCGATGGCATCGAGGTCGGCGATCAGGTCGTCGCGCCCCTGCAACAATGTTCGGATTTTCTGTGCCGCAGCGGTTTCCGCGCGTTGTCCGTCCTCATACGGCGCCAGGAAGTGGCTGTCGGCGGCGCTCGCATAACCGCGGACCGCAGTCTCCTGATCACGCAGTCCGGCCTGCAATCGGTAGGCGGCCACGCGTGCCGGTTGCAGGTGCTCGATCAGTTCGCTCGACACCGTGTCGGTCCGGTTCATCAGGAGCGCACCGCCGACGGCACCCGAGAGCACCACCACACCCATCGCGGACAGAACCAGGTTCTGCCAGCCCTGCACCGTCAACTTCATCGAACCGAGCGCTCCACTCGAATGACGGCGATGTCGTCGGTGAGACCGCCGAAGGGCTCGGCCCGGGTTTCCACCTCGTTGATCAGCGCCTTGACGAACTCGGTGCCAGGCAGGCGCGCCAGTGAGCGGGCCGCCGCCAGCAGTCCTTCCTCGCCGAGGCGTTCACCCCCGTCGCCTGCGGGTCCCTCGAACAGCCCGTCCGTCAACAGCATCAAGCCATCGCCCGGCCGCAACTGCAACCGGTTGACCGGCCATTCCCTGGCGCCGAGGCCGAGTGCCGGACCGGCGGTCGGTTCCAGCCAGTCGACGGTGCCCGTCCCGTGCATGAGCAGGCCGGGATGACCTGCCCGCACCACGTCGAACTGTCCCGTATCGGGTGTCAGGGCCACACTCAGCAGGGTTGCGAAGGTGCCGCGACTGGGCCGTTCGGTGGTCAGGATGCGGTCGAGCTGACGCATTCGCTCATTACCCCGCAGACCGGCGAAAGTCAGTGCGCGCCAACCGATTCGCAGCGCCACCCCCAACGCGGCTTCATCCGGCCCGTGGCCGGCCACGTCACCGATCATGACGTGCACCGTGCGGTCCGGGGTCTGGACGACGTCGTAGAAGTCGCCGCCGATCAACGCATCACGCCGGCTCGGTAGCGACTGGGTGACGATCTCGACGCCCGGACTCTCGGCAAGCAGAGGCGACGGCAGGAGGCCCCGCTCGAGTCGGGCATTCTCCTGAGCGCGCAGCCGACTGGCATGCAGGTCGACCGCGGTGACCTCGGCACGCTTGCGTTCGATCGCATACAGGACCGCACGGCGCAGCGTCTCCGGATCCACGCGGCCCTTCACCAGGTAGTCCTGCGCACCCGATGCCATGGCAGAAACGCCGAAATGCTCGTCGTTCAGACCGGTGAGAACGACAATCGGCAGTCCCGGCGCCAGGGCACCCAAGCGATCGAGGGCATCGACGCCGCCGGCATCGGGCAGGTGCAGGTCCAGCAGCACACAGTCGGGATGGACCGTTTCCAGCGCGGCCGCCGCCTGGGTCAACGTGGACGACCAGTGGAAGTCGATGTCGATCGCGGCATCGGCGATCAACTCCTCGACCAGCAGGGCATCCCCGCGGTCGTCCTCTACCAGCAGCAGCGACAGCGGCCGGTCTCCGGTAGGCCCCGACTTCGGGGACGTGGAGCGGTTCATCCGCGGCTCCGCCGACATGGACAAGTGGTCACATCCTTCACCAAGGGGCCACCTACCTCGTGCTGACCATCTCGTTTTCGCTGGTGCTTACCGTCGCGGACGTTACCAGTTGGCTCACACCGCCCTGGGCCATTGACGCGCAGCACGCCGCCGGGCGCTACTCCAGCTTCTCCCGAAGCTGCGCCAGGGTTTTCGCCAGCAACCGCGAGACGTGCATCTGGGAGATGCCCACCCTGGCGGCGATCTGAGACTGCGTCATCGATTCGAAGAATCGCAGCACCAGCACGGTCCGCTCGCGCTCCGGCAGTTCCTCCAGCAGCGGCCGGAGCGCCTCGCGGTATTCGACCTTCTCCAACCCGGGGTCGACGTCGCCGAGCGTCTCCGCGAGAGAGGGGCGCTCGTCGCTGCCGCTCCCCGCGGACCCATCGATCGAGGTGGTTTTGTACGAGCTCCCGGCCATCAGGCCGTCGAGGACCTCGTCGCGATCGATGCCCAACTCGGTGGCCAGTTCAGACGCAGTGGGTGCGCGCCCGAGGCGTTGCGACATCTCGGCGCTCGCCGTGCCGATCTGCAGGTGCAGCTCTTTCATCCGTCGCGGGACTTTGACCGACCAGCTGTTGTCGCGGAAGTGGCGACGCAGCTCCCCCATGATCGTGGGGACCGCGAACGAAGCGAAGTCCGAGCCCATCTCGACGTCGAAACGCTTCACCGCGTTGATGAGGCCGATGCGCGCGACCTGCAGCAGATCATCGCGCGCTTCGCCCTTGCCCTCGAAGCGCCGCGCGATGTGGTCGGCCAGCGGCAAGCAGCGCTCGATGATCGCATCCCGCTGCGCGATGTGGTCAGCTGAGTCCTCGGTTGTTCCCTGGAGCTGACGGAACATCTCGAGAACGTCCGCATACTCCGCCGTCACCGCTGCAGACTCACTCGTCTCGAAGTCAACGAAACACCCAGCACCTGGGTGCCGTCGATGGCCTGCTCGTCAGCGAACGTCGACACCTCGTCGGCCAGCGAGTTGAGCACATGCCAGCTGAAGCTGTCCGGCTTCACGACCGCGCTGCCGCGATTGTCGTCAGCCACACACGTCGCCGAAGCACGAATCACCACGGCATCATTCGCCGGGTCGACGACGACCCGCAGGCTCGACCCCGGCACCGCGGCCCGGATGAGACCGGTACAGGCTTCATCGACCGCCAGCCGGATATCGGCGATGGCATCCAGATCGAAATCTTCGAAGGCCGCGACCGCTGCCACCAGAGTCCGCAGGACCGCCAAGCTCTCCGGAGACGCCGCAACAATCAACTCAACAGACCGGTCGCTGGACGCCAAGCTGCCCTGCCCCACTGCCTCAACCACGTATTTCCTCCAGCGTCCCTGTGCAGGCCCACTCACGTCGCACTCTGTGTACCCATTCTCCATGGCTGCTCAAACAAACGTGCATCGCCCGCCGCCGCCCGTTGTCGGCGGGGGCAACACCCGAAGGCGACTGACCGTGTCAGCACGCTTCGCGGCCTGCGCGGCCGTTCGATTCATCTTGTGCCGCAGCTTGTTTCGCCTATCCTCCGCGATTCGCGATGGCCGGGGTGGCCGTATCGGCACGCGGCCGGCTAGTACCAGTAGCGGCGACCGCCGACCGGCCGCGCGGTCGCCCCCAGCAGCCAAAAAACCGCGCCCACCACCAGCACGACAACGCCGGCCACCCACAAGGGGTAGATGTTGAAGATCAGCCCAAGAGCAAGCAGTACAGCTCCGACCAAAATCATGGTGCCTCTTTCCGTTGTGGGCAGCGCACGCACGTCGTCGTGGTGCCTGCCCCGTCTGACCTTGCCGGTCAGCGGCAGTCCTTCCGTACCCACGGGCGTCAGCTGCCCAAACATTCCGGAATCGGCCCACGGAATGCCCTGTGGGGCACCCACATCCGTGTGGCGCAGATCGCAATACTCGCCGTTTGACGTGCATCAGAGTTGGGAATTCTCGGCAGGCGTGGGGAACGGTTCTCCGTGCGATCAGCCGATCCGTGAGCGGAAGGGTAGCCATGAGCGAGGACAAGAACACCGGTCCCGAGGAAGCCGTCCGGGGCGTCGTGGAAGGCGTCAAGGGCAAGGCCAAGGAAGTCATCGGCACCGTGACCGGCCGTGACGACCTGGTCCGTGAAGGCCAGGCCCAGCAGGACAAGGCCGATGCGCAGCGCGACGCCGCGAAGAAGGAAGCCGAGGCAGACGCCGCACGCGCGGGTGCCAAGGCCGCCGAGGCACGGGAGCGAGCCGAGCAGCAGAACTAGCACACAGTGCGACACGGCCCAGTCCAGCGACATGCTGGACTGGGCCGCTCGCGTCTGTGCGTTCTCCCGGAGAACCGTTGCGGTGAAGGTGTTTTCGACACACCGACCGCAGCGCTGCCACCGGTCCGCGGCCGCACCATCTGCGTGTTTGCCGCCCGACCGGACTGGGTAACTGTGAAGTCAGCTGACGCACTCGCGTTGCCCGACTCGAAGGAATCAGGGATGACAATCGAACTGATGGCGACGCCACGAAGTGCGGAAGAGGCGGCGGTCATTGTCGAGCCCGCGCCAGACGAGGCCGCGGCACCCGGCGTAGTTGTCCACCTGCCGGTGCTGCTGGTGGGCCTGCGCTGGCTGTTCGACACCGAGCAGCCGGCGGGCGCGCTCCAGTGCCCAGCCGGGGACAGCCTGCCGTCGGTGGGCGGACGTGCGTTCCGGTTCATTCCCGCCGACCGCGACGGCCGGGCGGCCCTGGGCATCGCGGTAACCACCGGTATTTCCGGTGACGCGATCGGCGGCCATGAGGCGGCCGACTTCATCGATCTGCTCGAGGGCATGGGCGAAGAGGTGCTCGCCATCAATTCCGTGGCGGCGGGTGCGTTCTACGTGCTGACGTTGGCGCGACCGGCGCATCCGACCTTGCGCAGCGCCGTCGTTCGCCACCGAGCTCAGCACCGCGCGGACTCAACCGCCTCACCATTCGGACCGGCGCAACATTCGGCTGACACCAGCCGGGTGAGTGCATCGGACCTGCAGCGGCAGTTGGCCACGACGTCCGCCGCGCAGGACAGTGAGCCACTGCCCAGCGCTGCCGACAACGTGCAGTGGATGGACCGCTTCGGCTTCCCGACGCCCGGCACTGCCGCCGGCACCGAGCTGTGCCTGGCCATGCGGGCTTAGCGTTCGTCCCGATCCGGCCGGCCGGGAGGCACCAGCCGGTCACTGTCAGCCCCGCGGCAGCCGGACCACCTGAACAAAGAAGTCGTCGATCTGGCGTACCGCGCTCAAGAACTGCTCGAGATCGACCGGCTTGGTCACGTAGGCGTTCGCATGCAGCTTGTAGCTGCGCAAGATGTCTTCCTGCGCCGACGATGTGGTGAGCACGACGATGGGAATGTCGCACAGTTCGATGTCCGACTTGACCTTCTCGAGCAACTGCCGGCCGTCATACTTGGGCAGATTCAAGTCGAGCAGGATCAGGTCCGGCCGGGGCGCACCCACGTGGGCACCGCGTCGATAGAGGAAGTCCAGGCCTTCCTCACCATCGTGGGCGACATGCAGAACATTCTTGATCTTGTTGTCCGCGAAGGCTTCCCGGGTGATCAACTGGTCGCCCGGATCGTCCTCGATCAACAGAATGTCGATCGGCCTGCTGTCGCGCGGCACGGTCACGTGTACACCTTCCCCACCTATGCGTAGATGACGTTCGATCCATCGTCCGGCCGCGCCGGGAATGTGAGTACACGGCGGGTTCGGCGTTCCATCTGCGGCGCCGACGGACAGTCACCTGCCATGGCACACATCCCCAACCACGATCAGTTTACATTGTAAACAGGGGTAATGCCCGCGGGGCTCCGGTCAGCCGCCCGCTCGGGACCGCGGCAAATTCGATTCGAGGCGATCCAACAGCGCTTCGAGCGCTTCTTCGAACTCGGCGTCGCCATAGTCTTCCGACAACAAGGGTTGCAGCCGCTGCAGCTGCGGATAGTCCGAAAGCTTGGCTTTCGGGCGGTCAGCGTCTTCGAGGATCGCCTCGGCGGGACTCAGCTGCGCGCCGCGGGCCGACACCTCCAGCAAGAGCTGCCCGACCAGGAATGTGGTGTACGACCGATATGCCGCCACTGCGGCGGCATCGTCGAACCCATACGAGAGCAGGGTGTCGAGGAAGCTCTCCATCCAGCGCATGCTGCGCAGCGGCGGGCGCACCCACGGCGCCTCCGGCGCCTGCGTGGCCACCAGCGGGAAGAGTTCGGGATGCTGCAGCGCGATCTGACGCACCCCGTGTGCCAGCCGGATCAGATAGTCCTGCCAGCCGTCTTCCTGCCGGCGGGCGGCCAACTGCTCGGCGTACAAGCGGTCGACGACGTGGTCGACCACACCGGTCAGCAGATCTCCCCTGCCGTGGACATACCGGTACAGGGCCATTGCCTCCACACCGCACGCCGCGCCCAACCGGCGCATGGTCAGCTTCTCCAGCCCATGCTGGTCGATGAATTCGATCGCGGTGTCCAGGATGATCTCGCGGGACAACGACGCCGCGTGGCCGTCACGCGTACCGTCGGCGGGCACGGCATCAGAGTCGCCCGCCGCTGGGGAGACTCCAGAGTCATTGGCTCCCGACAACGTGCCTCCCAGTACTGGATGATTCCGGGTCCAACGCTAGCCGCTGCGGGCAACGAAATGATGGAGCGTCACCGCGCGGCAGCGTGCTTGGCTTCAGGAAACGGTACGGAACACCGTCAGGGCACGGCCTTCCACCATGACAGTGGCCTCCGCGTCCAGCGGTATGGCCTCGGCCTCCACGGTGGCCAGACCGCTGGCGGTGTCGAGCACCAGTTGCCATTTCGCACCGAATTGTTCTGGCGGCAGCGTGAATTCGATGGCGTCGTGGTGCGCGTTGAAACACAGGACAAACGAGTCGTCAACCACCCGCTGCCCACGCTCATCCAGGTCCGGTATGCCCTGCCCGTTGAGGTACACCGCGACGGACTTACCGAAGGCGGTGTTCCAGTCGTCGTCGGTCATCTCCGAGCCGCTCGGGGTGAAGAAGGCGACGTCCGGGACGTCCTGCGAGCCCCGGGCGCGCACCGGCCGCCCGGTGAAGAAGCGCCGGCGCCGGAAAACCGGGTGCGCGGTGCGGATCGCGGCGACGCCACCGATGAAGGCGGTCAGTTCGGTATCCGCGGATTCCCAATCGATCCAGGTGGTTTCGTTGTCCTGGCAGTAGCCGTTGTTGTTTCCCCGTTGCGTGCGGCCCAGTTCGTCGCCGTGGGAGATCATGGGCACGCCCTGGCTCAGCAGCGTGGTGGCCAGAAAATTGCGCTGCTGGCGCCGACGCAACGCATCGATGTCGGGGTCGTCGGTCGGACCTTCCACACCGCAGTTCCAGGACCGGTTGTTCGATTCGCCATCGGCGTTGTCGTCACCGTTGGCCTCGTTGTGTTTCTCGTTGTAGGACACCAGGTCCCGCAGCGTGAATCCGTCATGGGCCGTCACGAAATTGATCGAGGCGACCGGTCGGCGCGAGGTGTGCTCGTAGAGGTCCGCCGACCCCGTGAGCCGCGACGCGAACTCGCCGAGCGTGGACTCCTCACCACGCCAGAAGTCGCGCACGGCGTCGCGGTACTTACCGTTCCATTCCGTCCACTGCGGCGGGAAGTTCCCGACCTGATAGCCACCGGGCCCGACATCCCACGGCTCGGCGATCAGTTTGACCTGGCTGATGACCGGATCCTGCTGGACCATCTCGAAGAATGTCGAGAGCCGGTCGACATCGTAGAACTCCCGCGCCAGTGTCGACGCCAGATCAAAACGGAAACCGTCGACATGCATCTCGGTCACCCAGTACCGCAACGAATCCATGATGAGCTGCAGCGCGTGCGGGTGACCGGCATTGAGACTGTTGCCCGTGCCCGTGTAGTCCATGTAGAACTTCGGTTCCCCGTCGACCAGCTGGTAGTACGCGGCGTTGTCGATGCCCCGGAAAGACAACGTCGGGCCCAGATGATTGCCTTCCGCGGTGTGGTTGTAGACCACATCGAGGATCACCTCGATGTCCGCCTGGTGCAGGTCGCGCACCATGGCCTTGAACTCCTGTACCTGCCCTCCGGGCGTCACCCCTGAGGTGTACTTGGGGTCCGGCGCGAAGAACCCGATGGTGTTGTACCCCCAGTAGTTCGACAGGCCCTTGTCGATCAGTACGGAGTCGTTGGCGAAGTGGTGCACCGGCATCAGCTCGACGGCGGTGATACCGAAGCTCTTCAAATGGTCGATTATCGCGGGATGCGCGACGCCCGCGTAGGTGCCGCGGTCGCGCTCGGGAACATCGGGATGAAGCTGCGTCAGTCCCTTCACGTGGGTCTCGTAGATCACCGAGTCGGCGTACGCGCGCTGTGGCGGCCGGTCCGTCCCCCAGTCGAAGTACGGGTTGATCACCACCGACTTCGGCATGCGGGCGGCGGAGTCATCGTCGTTGCGGCTGTCCCCGTCGCCGAAGTTGTACCCGAAGAGACTTTGGTCCCAACGGAACTCGCCATCGATCGCCTTGGCGTAGGGATCGATCAGCAGCTTGTTCGGGTTACAGCGCTGCCCCGCCGCCGGATCGTAGGGCCCGTGGACCCGGTAGCCGTAGTGCTGTCCGGGTACAACATCGGGGAGAAATCCGTGCCAGATGAATCCGTCGACTTCGGGCAGTACGACCCGCGTTTCGGTGCCGTCGTCGTCGAACAGGCAAAGTTCCACACGTTCTGCGGCCTCACTGAAGAGGGCGAAGTTCGTTCCGACGCCGTCATAAGTCGCGCCGAGCGGGTACGCCTTGCCCGGCCATACCTCGGTGCGACGGGTGTCGTCCGAGTCGGCGGACCGTGTCATGTGCTCTCCTCGAGCGAGTTGGCTTGGGTGGGAGGGATAGCCCGGATCAGCGCCATCCAATCATTGCGACGGCCGGATTGCACGGCTGGTTTGACCGGGCACCGACATGGGTACCTCGAATCCGCTGGCGTTGACGAAGACGTCAAAGCCCTGAGCGAGGAGCGCAACACATGATCATCTTGGGCATTATCTTGCTTGTTCTGGGATACGCCTTAGCGGTGCCGATCCTGGAGACCATCGGTGCGATCCTGGTCGTGATCGGTGCGGTCCTGTGGATCCTGGGCGCCGTCGGGCGGCCGGTCGCAGGACGCAAGGTGTGGTTCTAGCCAGGCCTTGATCAGGCCTGTACACCACGGGCACTGTGGTGACGCGTGCCGGCCCCGACGCCAGGGGCCAACCGAGCGGCAACGCGAAAGACGTTGAGACGGTGGATGATGCCGGCCATCCGGCGCACCACGACATGGTGGCGCAGCCGCACGGCACGGACGACGAACCGATCGCCGCCGCGGAAGCTGTTGCCGCGGAGATGAAAACCGACGCCCGTCCCCATGGGGAACTGGGCCGGCGTTTCGACCGGCACTCGCCCTTCTTCGTCGGCATGACGGCGGCAGCAGGCGTAGCCGTGACGTACGGCGCCGTGCACATGCTGGTCGCCGCGCAGTCGGTGCTGGTGCTGATCGGGGTGGCCTTCTTCCTGGCGTTGGGGCTGGAACCGGCAGTCTCGTGGTTCGTCAACCACCGTCTACCGCGCTGGCTCGCCACCACAACCGTTTTCGTCATCTTTCTCGCGCTGATGGCGGCGTTCGTCGCAGCGGCCATTCCTCCGCTGTCGCAGCAGGCCACCCAGCTGATCCATCAGGCGCCGCACTACATCCAGCAGGCCCAGAGCCACTCGTCCACGATCGGAAAGCTCAACGACCGCTTCCACATTCAACAGCGGATCACCGACACGATGAACGGGTCGGGTGGCTCGATACTCAACGAGATCGTGACTGCCAGCTCGGCGGTGTTCGCCGCATTGGCGGACGTGCTCATCGTCATCGTGCTCACGGTGTACTTCCTGATCGACTTCCCGCGCATCCGTGCAACCCTGTATCGCCTTGTCCCCCAGACCCGTCGACCTCGGGCGATCCTCATCGGCGACGACGTCTTCGCCAAGGTCGGCGCCTACGTACTGGGCAATGTGGCGATATCGGCAATCGCCGCCATGGCCACCGCGGTGTGGCTGACCGCCTTCGACGTGCCGTACCCGCTGCTGCTCGGCATCTTCGTCGGACTCTTCGATCTGGTGCCGGTCGTGGGCTCGACCATCGCAGGCGTCGTGGTGGCAGCGGTGGCCCTGACCGTCTCACTGCCTGTATGTCTGTCTACCGCAGTGTTTTTCGTCGTCTTCAGAGCTCTCGAGGACTATCTACTGGTCCCCCGCATCATCGGGCATGCCGTCAAGGTGCCCGCGCTGGTCACCGTGGTGGCGGTGCTCGTCGGCGGCGCGTTGCTCGGCATCATCGGGGCGTTGGTGGCCATCCCGGTTGCTGCCGGCGTACAGCTGATCGCGAGCGAGGTGCTGTTCCCGCGGCTCGATGACACCTGACTGGCGCCTCACACAGCACACCCGATGTCCGGCAGGTCACAGCATCGCGGCGTTTCGAGTCGAGACAGATCGGAAATCCCTCAAACAGGGCGCGGACCAGGGATACCGCTCCTGACGCAAATCCATCCATGAGTATTGGAAGGGAAAGACATGACTGACAAGCAGAACACCGGACCCGAAGAAGCCGTGCGTGGCGTGGTGGAAGGTGTGAAGGGCAAAGCCAAGGAAGTCATCGGCACCGTGACCGGCCGCGACGACGTCGTGCGCGAGGGTCAGGCCCAGCAGGACAAGGCCGATGCGCAGCGCGACGCCGCGAAGAAGGAAGCCGAGGCGGACGCCGCACGGGCGGGCGCCAAGAGCGCGGAGCAGCGACAGGAAGCTGAGCAGCGCCGCTGATTCACGTTTCGACAATTGGCCCAGCCGGGGTTCATCCCGGCTGGGCCAATTGCTTTGCGCCAACCTCGGTGCCGGCTCGGCATCACGCCGAATGGCATGCGCGTACGGACTTCGGCAGACCGCTCCCGCCCTCGGCACTGGCGACCACTTGGGCTAGGATCGACAACGCGATATGGGGTCCCGCGCGCCCGCCGAGGTCCAGTCCGATCGGCGCTTGCAGACGGTGTAGATCATGGGCGAGAAGCCCCCGCGCCAACAGTTCACGTCGAGTGTTCGCCGAGCGAGCGCTCGAGCCGAGAGCGCCGACGAACGACGGCTGCGCATCGCCTTTCCATCGCCGCGAGTCAAGGGCCTCGAGTAGCAGCGGCACCGCGAAGCGCTCATCGTGGGTGAGATCGACGATTGCCGTCTTCGCGTCGATGCGCCCTGCTTCCCGCTCATGCCGCAGGTAGCGATCGGGCCGATCAACAACGAGTTCCACCGGATCCGGGAAACGGTCGGGGCGCAGGAATGCCGACCGGGGATCACAAACCACGACGGCAAATCCCATTCGGGCGGCCAGCGCCGCGAGCTCGACGGCAATGTCGCTGATACCGAAAATGGCCATGCGGGGCGCTGATTCGTAACGCGTGCAGAACACCGGCGCATCACCGGCCTGGACCAACGACGTGTGACCGGTTTGCAGGTTCAGAAAGGTGGCTGCCGACTGACCGGCATGCAGTGCCGAGAGCAGGGCCGGCAGTTCCGGAAAGTGTTGCGGTGTCAGCGGATGCATGGCCACCCGCACCGTGCCACCGCAGGGCCCGCGCGGCGCAAAAGGATCGCCGCTCAACCGGTCTGCGTCGTATTCGACTGTCCGGCAGCCGATCTCCTCCACCCGGCCGGCATAGTCCAGGAACACCCCCCGGGCCCGCTCGAACAAGTCCGCCTCGACGCAGCCAGATGACACGCTGCCGGCCATCGCCGCGCTGCGGTCGAATGCCATCATCGACCCGGGCGGGTATGGGGATCGGTCGTAGGTGTCGAGGACCGTGACCGCGAGAACCGCCTCACCAAGTTCGTATCGCCGCGCAATCCATTGCAGCACAAACCTATTCTTCATCGATGTCCTCTCCGCACGCCAGATCGGAGCATTCGACCCGGACCAGATCGGGCTGTGCCGCCAGGAACGGGCCGGCGCCGGTGTCGCCAGAGAGGTTCTGCAACAGGTCACCCCAGTGTCGACGCCCGATGAGCACCGGATGTCCGGGTACCCCGTGGTAGACCGCACGCACCAGTCCGCCGCGACCTGTCGTTCGGACTCGTTCGACGACTGCCGCGCCGATGGTCGGAGTGTCGACAGTGTGCAACATCAGAGCCTCGGCATCGGGGTCGGTCTGCGCGGCGTAAACGGCGGCAGTCACGGTCGCGGACAGGCCACGTCGCCAGTCCGCCACGACCAGGGCAGCAGCGGGGGCGGGTACCGGCACCACGGCCGCGCCCAACGCAACCAGAATCTTCGACACCCCACCGCCGGCGAGCGCGTTCACGGCACATTCGAGCCAATGACCATCGGCAGCGGTCACTTTCGGCATTCCGTAGCGCTGCCCGCTGCCTGCCGCCAGGACTATGCCAAGGGTCGTGGTGCTCATCGTGGTACTCGTTGAGGCATGTTACTCAGACGATGTCGCAACGCGCCCGGCCTCCGGCCTCATCGCCAGGTCGACGCACAGGAGCTGCCGCACTCGCCCGCGATCAGATGACACAAGAGGCCGACGGTGCGATGCTCTTACCGCCTCAAGTGACAGCGAGCGCGCAAAGGCAGGGTGAGAGTGACAGGCGATGGAGCAATCGGCCGGCCGGTGAGCCGGGTCGAGGGACGCGACAAGGTGACCGGCGGCGCGCGCTACACAGCCGATACCGCGGTGCGCGGCGTGCAGTACGCGGTGCTGGTGCAGTCCACCGTCTCGCACGGCCGCATCACTGCGGACTCGCTGGCGTCCGCCGCCGCCCGCGCCCAGTCCGCGCCTGGGGTGAACTTCGTGCTGACGCCGTTGAATTGTCCTGCTCTGCATAAGCTTCCAGTCGATCTGACGTGGGATCTGCCACTAGAGCGCCGTCCACCGCTGTCGGATCTGACCGTTCAACACCGTGGCCAGCACGTAGCCCTTGTGGTCGCTGACACGCTGGAGAACGCACAGTTCGCGGCATCGTCGATGGACGTGAGCTACGAGGAACTGCCCGCCCTCCTGACGGCTCGCGACGTGCTCGATGCACGAGACCTACCGACCAGCGACGACGGGGTCGTGCGCAGCGGCACCTACCGACCCGATCATTTCGTCAAACTCGAAGACGAGAAGCTCCAAGACCACCGTGGCCCTGCCGATGAACCGGCCGAGGGCATCAAGATGGCGTCGCGCTACACCACGCCCGAGAATGCCCATTATCCCATCGAGCTGGCAGCCACGATCGCGAGCTGGGACGGTGATCTGCTGACGGTGCACGACACCACACGGTGGATCGCCGGCGAACGGCTGGCTCTGGCAGCCTATTTGGGCATCTCGGTCGACAATGTGCGGATCGTCGCACCGCTGGTCGGCGGAGCCTTCGGTTCCAAGAGCTTCATGTGGATGCACGTCGTCCTGTGCGCCGTGGCTGCGCGAACGACCGGACAGCCGGTCAAGATGGTCCTCAGTCGTGCTCAGATGTTCACCTCGACCGGACACCGTCCGCCAACTGAACAGCATCTGCGCCTGGTCGCCGATGCGCACGCCCGGCTGACCAGCATCGAGCACCACACCCTCACCGAGACATCGACGGTCGCGCATTTCTGCGAACCGGCCGGCCTCAGTACGCGGTTCCTCTACCAATCACCACGAATGGTCGTCTCGCACACGGTCGCCCGGGTACATGCCCCGACGCCGTGTTTCATGCGCGGGCCCGGCGAAGCGCCAGGGCTGTTCGCGCTAGAGGTCGCCATGGACGAGCTGGCCCACGAGCTGAACGTCGACCCGTTGCAGCTGCGTATCAGCAACTATGCCGGGGACGATCAAGCCAGCGGCCGCCCGTGGTCCGACGAGAATCTGCTCCTGTGTTACCGGGAGGGGGCCGATCGCTTCGGTTGGGCGCACCGACCACCCGAACCCCGGTCGCAGCGCCGCGACGACGTGCTCGTCGGCTGGGGCATGGCGACCGCGACTTATCCGGGACGCCGGATGCCCGCCGGCTGTCACGTCCGGACCACGCGCGACGGAATTGTCGAATTCTCCTCCGCCACACATGAAGTCGGCACCGGCGTACGGACCGTCATGACACAGATCGCCGCGGACTCCGCGGGATTGCTCCTGCCGCAGGTGGCATTCTTCTCCGGTGATTCCGCCTTCCCGAGCGCCCCGTACAGCGGAGCCTCACAAACCACCGCGGCCGTCGGCTCGGCGGTGTACGACGCCGGCCGGGAATGGAAACGCCGACTGCTCGAACATCTCGTGGTCGACCAACATTCGCCGTACTCCGGATGCGATCCACAGACGCTCGATATCCGCGACGGCAAGGTCATCAGCACCGATCCAGAACGCCCGGGGGCCGCGGTCACACAACTGCTTGCGGCTTCCGACAAGGCGCTTCGCCAACGGCTGACCTTCACCACCACCAGCGACGGGGCGCCGGAAGGCGGGCCGGTCTCGCAATCTTTCGGTGCCCACTTCTGCGAAGTGGAAGTGGATGAGGGCATCGGGCGAGCCACTGTCACCCGATGGGTCGCGGTCATGGACTGCGGACGCGTCATCAACCCGAAGCTGGCGCGCAGCCAGGTCATCGGCGGCATCACCTTCGGGCTCGGCATGGCGCTGCTGGAACAAGTGCCCTACGACCCAGGTACCGGTCACGCCCTCGGCGAGTACTACGTGCCGACTCACGCCGACATCCCGAACTTCGATATCGCCTTCATCGACAGCGCCGACCATCACCTGAACGCGTTCGGTTCCCGCGGTATCGGCGAAATCGGTGTCTGCGGCGTGTCCGCGGCGATCGCCAACGCCGTCTTCCATGCCACCGGTCGCCGGGTACGCGATCTGCCGATCACCATCGAAAATCTGTTGCCCACGTTCGGCGCAGCATTCCAGAGGCAATCCATATGAGTGAACACACCATCGGGCTGATCATCAACGGCACTCCGGTCACGATGACGGCCGACGTCCGCACCACACTGCTGGACCTGCTGCGCGAACGCCTGCAGCTCACCGGCACGAAGAAGGGCTGCGACCACGGCCTCTGCGGCGCCTGCACGGTATCGGTCGACGATCGGCGGGTTCTGAGCTGCCTCACCCTGGCCGTGACAATCGACGGCGCCGCGGTCGTGACCATCGAAGGCATCGCACAAGACGACCAGCTGCACCCGCTGCAAGAAGCGTTCATCGAGCACGACGGATTCCAGTGTGGTTACTGCACGCCCGGCCAGATCTGTTCTGCCCGAGCCATGCTCGCCGAACACGCACGCGGGGATCTGTCCGCCGCAACCTTCGACGGTCCGTTCACCGACCTCGCGAACGGACCGAATACCTTATCTACCAATGAAATCCGCGAGCGTATGGCAGGCAACATCTGCCGTTGCGGCGCCTATCCGAACATCGTCGACGCCATCGCGTCATGCCTGCCCGAGCACCGCCCATGAAGACTTTTGACTTCCACCGCGCCCACGATGTCGACGACGCCCTCGCCCTTGCGGCCCGCGCAGACGCCACCTACTACGCGGGCGGCACAAACCTGCTGGACCTGATGAAGCTCGGTGTCGCAGCGCCGACGGCGTTGGTCGACGTCAGCCGGCTCGGCCTGAATCAGATCACCGCGACCGATGACGGCGGCATCATGATCGGCTCCGGCGTCAGCAACAGCGCAATCGCCAACCACGATCTGGTCCGAACTCAGTATCCGGTGTTGTCGCAGGCGATCCTGTCAGGGGCAACAACCCAACTTCGGAACATGGCCACCGCCGGCGGCAACCTCCTGCAACGGACTCGTTGTCCGTACTTCATGGACGCCGAGTTCCCGGCGTGTAACAAACGCCGGCCCGGGTCTGGCTGCGGTGCATTACAAGGCTTCAATCGCGAGCACGCGCTGTTCGGGGCCAGTCCGTCCTGCGTTGCAGTGCATCCGTCGGACATGGCGGTGGTGCTGTCGATGCTCGATGCGGTGGTACATGTTCAGGCGAGCACCGGTTCGCGCACCATCTCGCTGGCCGACTTCTTCCGACTTCCCGGCAATGAACCTGACCGGGACAACAGGCTGCTACCCGGCGAACTGATCGTCGGCATTCAGTTGCCGCCATCGGAATACGCCCGCCGCAGTTGGTATCTCAAGGTCCGCGACCGCCACAGCTATGCCTTCGCCCTGGTATCAGTTGCAGTGGGCCTGACACTTGACGACGGCGTCGTCACCTCAGCGGCCATCTCGCTCGGCGGCGTGGCCGCCAAACCGTGGCGCGTACCCGATGCCGAATCCGCACTGATCGGTAATGCACCCGGCGACAGGGCCTTTCGAGAAGCAGCCGAGATCGCGCTGCGCGGCGCCGCCCCGCTGAGCCAGAACCGATTCAAAGTCGACCTCGGCAAGCACAGCGTCCTGCGGGCCCTGCACAAGGCCAGTACGCGGTGACGCTGTCCGTCCTCACTCGACGAGCTTGGTCAAGCAGTACACCCGTTTCGGTGACGTGAAGACCATCGCCTTCGCCGCACTGGCACAGGCTGATTCGTCGACGCTGCCATCCACGCGCTGGGCCACCTTGAAAACGCCCGTGTGCGAGTTCGCGATGGTCGGAGCCTGCGCGCAGTCGATGTTCTTGATGCTCTTGCCGGTGAGGTCGAGCGCGTAGCAGTCGCCCTCATGCAGGTTCAACGCGAAGCACAAGGTCGCGGCCTTGGGGTCATCCTGATTGCTGGTGGCGTAGAAGTACGGCCCCTCCGACGGCGCCTTGCCGTCCGGGCACAGTCCCTTCGAGGTCTCGCCCGCCAATTCGTAGACAGCGTCGGATGATTCGCAGCTGGTCGAGGTGAAATGGAACTTCTCGTAGTCAGCGTTCGTCACGCACTCCCCCGATTTCAGCTGGGTGCCGAAAGCGGTGGTGTGCAGTCCTTTGCGGACCACGTTGGCGACGCCGCCGATGACGAACAACACCACAACTACGACCACGATCCACATCCACGGCTTGACCCCCGACTTGCGCGGCGGCGGCGGGTAGCCCGGCGGCGGGGTCTGCGGACCGTAGTACGGCTGCTGTTGTCCGGGCCAGTGCTGCGGATTCGGCACCGGCCAGCCCGGCTGCGGCTGCCACGCGGGCTGCCCCGACGCGGGCGGGATCGGTTGGCCCGGCGGGCCTCCCGATGATCCGCTCGGCGGGGGATCCCATGGGCCTTGCTGCGGTGGTGGTTGAGTCATGGGCCGGTCAGTTCGGGGCCGACGTGCACAAGATGCCGTGCGCGGCTTTCGCGAGCGCACCGGTGGGGCCGGGGTCTGCCCCGTACTGCCCGGCCAGCGCGCCGATCACGTCGGGCCGTGACTGGCCACTGAACGCCATCTGACACGCCTGCAGCCCGGCCTGCAGGATGCCGTCGTCATCACCTGGGAAACCGGCATTGCGGGCCTGGTTGATAAATCGCTGCTGCTCCGGCGTGACCGGTATCGGCCATGCCGATGCAGACCCCGCGCCGGCGACGGACAACACCGAGATTGCGGCAACCGCGCCGGCTGCCAGGCGAATTCTCACGGACATCTCTCTCCCCCAAAGTGTCTGATCCCGCGGGTCGCGGAACGTCAACATGACTGAGCCTAATGGCCCCGGACCAGTCCGCGGGACCGATATTCGCCGCTCCCCCTGCGGGCGGCCCTCACACGCCGCTGGCGGCCGCGCGCACGGTCAGTACCTGCCTTGGCCTTGCTCCGCGATGTCGTACACGATGAGCGCGGACGAGAACTGGACGCTGACGGCCGGATCGGCCAGGTCCACCGCGCACAGCGACTCGATGCGCCGCAGCCGCTGGGCGACCGTATTGGGATGAATCAACAGCTTCTCGGCCGTTGCGGTGCGGTCCTGTTTACCGGCGAAGTGGGCTCGCAGAGTGGCAATGAGTTCGGTGCGGTGTTTGGCGTCGTAGTCGACGATCGGCGCCAGCGTCCGGTTGGCGAAGGCTGTCAGCTTGGCCGGGTCATCGAGCTGCAGCAGCAGCCCGACGATACCCAGATCTTCAAGGCTCACAACGGAATCGGTGCGGCCCGAGCGCAGCGAGATCTCCAGTGCACTCTTGGCGATCCGGTAGGCGTCGCCGTAATCGGATTTGTGGACGGGCGACACCGCGACGGTCGCGGAGATGTTGGGCGCGATCCTGGACAACTCCCGTTGGACTGCGGCACCCGCAGGCTCATGGCTGTCGCCGATGTCGGGCCAGAGCGCGACCAGGGTTCCGCCATGCATCGCCACCAGCGGGCGCGGCTGATGTCCCGATGCCAGCTCGGTGACGACGGAGAGCGCACGTTGCCACGCCCGGCGGGTGGCCGACTCGCTGGGACCGGCCAGCGTGGCGACGACGGCGACGTGAGCGACGGACAGATCGTGGCCCAAACGTCGGGCCCGCTCCCGAATCTGGCCCGACGGCTGACCGCTCCCGGCCAGCACATCGGTCAGCAGCTCGCCACGCACCCGTCGCTCGACCTCGGCCGCGGTCTGCATCCGCAGCAACTCCACCGAGATGACGATGGAGGCGTGCTCTACCGCCCGAATCTGCAGGGGGTCAAGCGAATCGGGTCCCCCGGGGAACCAGATGCGGGCTGCGACCTCGCTACCCAGCCGCACCCGCGCGACGAGCCAGCCAGTCGAAGCGCCCTGATCGTCGACAACCTCACCGACCGTCGCCGAGGTCGCCGCGGACTCGGTGTCGGCCGTCGCGGTCCGGACCGCGACGGCCGGGTAGTCGATGCCGTCGCCGGAGCGCGCGAGCTCGGTCTGGCGGGCGTCATCGATGAGGACGGGCCGGCCGATCAGGTCGCTCAACGCCGCGGCGATCCCGCTGACGCCTCCCGAGCGCAAGGTCACTGCGAGCAGCCGTTCGTGGATCTGTTCCGAACGCGCGAGCGCATCGCGTTGCTCGCGTAGTGATGTGGTCAGGGTGCGCAGTTCGTCGAGCCGGCGCGCCGACGTCACCGCGATGGCGGCATGGTTGGCGAGCAAGGTCAGCCGTTCGATCTCATAGCGGGTGAAGGTGTGCACCGAGGCGTAGTAGCCGTTGAGTGTCCCCAGCACCTCGGCGCCGGCGATGAGGGGCACGGCAATGATCGCCCGGTAGCCCTGCTCTTGTGCCACGCCGGCCCAGAGGGCGAATCGGGGTTCGATCCGCACGTCGCGGATGGCCACCGGTTCACCGGTGTGGAAAGCGCGAGTCGACGGCGAGGTGCTGTCCAGCCGGATGGGGCGGTCGGAGTTCACCCGCCCGACGTACTCGTCCGACAATCCGCTCCAGCCCCGCACGAGCAGTTGCTCGCCGCTGTCGTCGGGGATGAGCACGCCGCAGAAGTCGAAGCCCAGCAGCGTGCGTGCGGTATCGGCGACGAGGCAGAGCACCTCGGCCAGATCGGTCTCGGCGCAGGCCAGGGCGCTGAGGGTGCGCAGTGCTGCCAGCCACGTGACCAGTTCCGCGCCCGGCCGTTCGCGGCCCGTCGACGTCGTCATCCGATCAGTGTGCACCACATTCGTGTGTAGCCACACACATATTCAGCGAAAGAATATGTCTCACGCGACATTGAACGCGAGTGGCGCTGTGATGAGACTCATTGGCATGACCCAAGTCTCACCGGCCCCCACCGTGGTCACGGATGCGCCCCTCACCCCCACCCGCCAGATCCTCAGCCCCGCCACCGGCGCGGTGATCGCCACCGTCCCGGAGCAGGGGGCGCGTGAGGTCGATGCCGCGGTGGCCAAGGCCCGCGCGGCGTTCGAAGACGGGCCGTGGCCGGCCATGGTGCGGAGCGAGCGCGCCAAGCTGCTGCTGCGCATCGCCGACGCCATCGAAGCCGCCGACGAGAAGCTCTACACCCTCGAGGCGCAGAACAACGGACGCCCGATCACCGAGACCCGGGCCCAGCTCTCCCGCGTGCCGGAATGGTTCCGGTACAACGCCGGACTGCTGGCCGCGCAACGCGAGGCCGTGTTGCCGGGCGACGGGCCCTACCTCACCTACCAACAGCGGCTACCGCTCGGTGTGTGCGGCATCATCACGCCGTTCAACCATCCGATGCTCATCCTGGCGCGGAGCCTGTCGGCCGCTCTCGCCAACGGAAACACGGTGGTGGTCAAGCCATCTGAGCTGACACCACTGACGACGCTCGCCCTCGCCGAGATCGTCGCCGCGGCTGGACTACCCGATGGCGTGCTCAATGTGGTGACGGGTGCACGCGAGGCGGGCGTGCGCCTCACCGGTCATCCCGACATCGCCAAGATCACTCTCACCGGCGGCACCGAGGCCGGGAGATCGGCAGCGGTCGCGACAGCGTCCCGGTTCGCGCGCATCACCGCCGAGCTGGGCGGCAAGACGCCGGTGCTGCTCTTCGACGACGTCGACCCCCGGATCGCCGCCGAGGGCGCGGCCTTCAGCGCGTTCGTCGCGGCCGGCCAGTCGTGTGTCGCCGGATCGCGATTCCTGGTGCAGCGCGGCATCTACGACGAGTTCGTCACCGCCCTCACCGCGCGGGCCCGGGCCGTTCGGGTCGGAGACCCGGCCCTGCCGGACACCCAAATGGGACCGCTCATCAGCACCCGGCAGCGCGACAAGGTCACGGCGCTGATCCAGACCGGTGTCGATGAAGGCGCGACCCTCGCGGCCGGCGGCCAGATACCCGCACTGCCAAGCCCTTTCGACGGCGGCTTCTATCTCGAACCCACCGTGTTGTCCGACGCCACCATCGACATGACGGTCGCCCGCGAGGAAATCTTCGGGCCGGTCGCCGTGGTCATCCCGTTCGACAGCGAGCACGACGGCGTGCAGATGGCCAACGACAACCCGTACGGCCTCGGCGCCGGAGTATGGACCACCGACGTGAGCCGCGCCCACCGCGTGGCGGCGAGCATCAACGCGGGCATGGTCTGGGTCAACGACCACCACCGCCTGGAACCGTCCCTCCCCTGGGGCGGCATCAAGGAATCCGGTTCCGGGAAGGACGCCGGCACAGAGTCTTTCGACGACTTCTCCTGGGTCAAGACGATCGTGGTGCGCACCGCCGCCGAACCCGTCGACTGGTACGGCGGGCAGCCCCAGCGCCGCCTCAACTGACCCCTGTTCCGACGGCCCGAAAGGCACACCCATGTCCGCAGCACGCTGGCATCACGACATCACCCGAACGCAGTGGCTGGTCCTGGCGGGCACCACGCTGGGCTGGGGCCTGGACGGTTTCGCCGGCAGCCTCTATGTCCTCGTCCTCGGCCCCGCCATGAACGAGCTGCTCCCGAACAGCGGCATCGACACCGATCCCGCTGCCATCGGGTTCTACGGCGGCCTGACCGTCGCGCTCTTCCTCATCGGATGGGCAACCGGCGGAATCCTTTTCGGCATACTCGCCGACTATTTCGGCCGTACCCGGGTGCTGTCGGCGGGCATCCTCACCTACGCGGCGTTCAGCGCACTCGCCTTCTTCGCCGACACCTGGTGGCAGCTGGGCGTCCTGCGATTCATCGCAGGCCTCGGATCGGGTGTCGAGGCGCCGGTGGGTGCCGCCCTGATCGCCGAGACCTGGCGCAACCGATTCCGGGCCCGCGCCGGTGGAGTGATGATGGCCGGATACGCCGGTGGCTTCTTCATGGCGGCCGCCGCCTATGCACTGCTGGGTGACCACGGATGGCGCGCCATGATGCTGCTCGCCGGCATCCCGGCCCTGGTGGTGTGGTTCATCCGCCGCTATGTACCCGAGCCACCCGAGATCGGCGCCCACATGCAAGCACGTAAAGAACGGAAAGCACTGGGCCACAATCACGCCCACGATCGATTCGTGCTGCGACGCCTGTTCGGCCCGCCACTGCTGCACCCCATGCTGGTCTGCACCGCACTGGCCACCGGCGCGCTCATCGCGTTCTGGAGCGTGTCGACCTGGTACCCGCAGATCATCCGGCAGGCGACCAAGGCCGAAGGCCTCCCCTCCGGCGTGGCCGATCACCGGGTGGCGGTGGCCGCGATGCTGTTCAATGCCGGCGGCATAATCGGCTATGCCGCATGGGGTTTCGTCGCCGACGCGATCGGCCGCAGGAACGCCTTCGCGATCAGCTTCACGGTCTCGGCCGCCACCATCGCGTGGACGTTTCCGTTCGACCGCAGTCACACCGAGCTGCTCATCGCGATGCCGCTGCTGGGCTTCGGGCTGTTCGGCGCCCTGTCAGGCACCTTCATCTACGGTCCGGAACTCTTCCCGCCCAGTGTGCGTGCCACCGCGCTGGCCGTGTGCAACAGCGTCGGCCGTTACGTCACCGCGCTCGGGCCTCTCACCGCCGGGGTGATCGCCTCGTCGTGGTTCGACGGCAACCTCGGCATCGCCACCGCCTCGGTGTCGGCGGTAGGCCTGATCGCCGTCATCGGCCTGGCGTTCGCCCGCGAAACCCGCGGGGAACCCATGCCCGTCGACCACCCCACCATCCAAACCAGCCGGCTGAGCGAAAAGAGCGCGTCATGACCGAATACTCCACTGCCTCGGCGATTGTCGTCGGCGGATCCATCGGCGGCCTCACCACCGCACTGTTGCTGCGCGACTTGGGATTCCGCGTCGACGTCTACGAACGCACCCCCACTCCCCTCGACGGTCGCGGCAGCGGCATCGTCCTGCAGCCGGACACCGTGCGCTGGTTCGCCGAACGCAGCCGCCAGCACATGGCCGACCTGCACACCGCCACCTCGTACGTGCAGTACCTCGACCCCAGCGGCGCCACCGTGCACCGGGAGCCCGCCCGCTGGACCTATACCTCCTGGGGCACTTTCTACCGTGCACTGCTCGCCGACTTCGGCACCGAGCACTACCATTACGGCGAATTCGCCTGTGGTTTCAGCCAAGACGAGCACACCGCCACCGTGCGGTTCGTCAGCGGCAAGACGGCCAGCGCCGACCTCGTCGTCTTCGCCGATGGCATCACCTCACCGGCTCGTGAGCATTTCGATCCCGATGCCGCGCTCACTTACTCCGGCTACGTGGGCTGGCGCGGAACCGTCCCGCTGTCCGAACTGACCGCCCACACCCGTGAGGTGCTCGGCGATGCCATCACTTACACCGTGATCCCGAACTCCCACATCACGATGTACCCGATCCCCGGCGAACAGAGCCTCGACGACGCCGACCGCCTGATGAACTATGTCTGGTACCGCAATGTCCCGGCGGGCCCCGAACTCAGCGAATTACTCATCGACAAAAGGGGATTCGCCGGAACGGTGTCGGTCCACCCCGGCCAGGTGCAGGACCGCTTCGTCGACGAACTACGCACGGCGGCGGCGGCACAGCTGGCACCCGCGGTGGCCGAAGTGGTCGTCAATACCCCGCAGCCCTATCTGCAGGTGCTGTCGGACGTGCGGTCCGCGCGGATGGCTCTCGGCCGGGCGGCGCTGATCGGCGACGCCGCGTGCGCCTCGCGGCCTCATGCGGCCGCCGGCACCGCAAAAGCCGCCGCCGACGCCTGGGCGCTGGCCGAGGCGCTGTCCACCGCGGCGGGCGACATCGTGTCGGCCCTGGCCAAATGGGAACCGGCGCAGCTGCAGCTCAGCGACAGCTTGCTGCGCCGCGTGGTGGACATGGGCGAACGCTCACAGTTCCGGAACAGCTGGACACCAGGCGACCCAGATCTGCGATTCGGCCTCTACGGCCCCGGACGCTAAAGCCCCTGACGACGAAAGGAATACGACAATGACCGACAACAACTACCTGACCGACCTGCCGCTCGCCGGTGAGCTGGTGGCCACCGACTTCGAGAGCTGGCCGGCATGGCTCAAGACCGAATTCGCCGAGCATGCCTTCGACGGAAACGTCGGATCCCGCCTGCTGAGCGCGGACTCGCGGGTTCGGGTGTGGGAGATCCGGCTGGCGCCCGGTGAGCGCTGGCACGCACACCGGCACGTGCTGGACTACTTTTGGACTGCCGTCAACGCGGGCAGCAGCCGCCAACACACCCACGACGGCACCGTCCGCGAAGTCTCTTACCAGGCCGGCGAGACCCGCCACTTCCATTTCGGCCCAGGCGAATTCCTGCTGCACGACATCGAGAACATCGGCGAAACCGAGCTGGTCTTCACCACCGTCGAGCACCTCGACAGTGACAACGCCGCGCTGGAGATCGTGTGATGAGCCCGCGCATCCCCGACGGGGTCATCGACGTCCACGCCCATTGGTTGCCCCGTGCCCTGTTCGCGTTGCCACCCGACGCCCCTTATGGCCCGTTGAATGACCGCGACGGCCAGCTGCACCTCGGCGACCTCCCACTGTCGATCGCCACCGATGCCATGAGCGACGCGGCCGCGATCACCGAGGACATGGACCGCGCCGGCGTCGCGGTGCGCGTACTTTCCGCGCCGCCGTTTGCTTTTCCGCTCACCGGGGCCGGCGCCGAATACGCCGGCGCCTTCAACACCGCACTGGCCGAAGTCGTCGGAAAGTCGGAGGGACGGTTCCTCGGGCTGGGCATCGTGGCCCTGGGCGAACCCGAGGACATCACCTCGCAGTTGACGGCGCTGCGTGGCACCGCAGGCATCGTCGGCGTCGCGATACCGCCGGTGGTCGACGGCGACTCCCTGCATCGGGGAGCGTTGCGGCACATCGTCTCTGAGGCCGCGCGCCTCGATCTCGCCGTGCTGGTGCATCCCATGCAGATCGGCCGGCCGGAGTGGAACGACTACTATCTGGCCAACCTCATCGGCAACCCTGTCGAAACCGCCACTGCGGTGGCCAATCTCGTGCTGAGCGGTCTCAAAGACGAACTGCCCGCGTTACGCATCTGCTTCCTGCACGGCGGCGGCTGCGCACCAGGCCTGCTCGGCAGGTGGGACCATGGCTGGCGGGCCCGTGCCGATGTCCGCGCCGCAGGCAGCCGATTGCCGTCCGACGTCGTCGCCGAGCTGTATTTCGACACCGTCACCCATGACGCGCCGCAACTCGAACTGCTCGCCAAGATCGCCGGCAAGGACAAGGTGGTCTGCGGCAGCGACTACCCCTTCGACATGGCCGAATCGGGCCCGGTACGGTTCGCCGTCAAGTACGGGCCCGATGAAGACGCGTTGACGCGTGCCGCCCGAAACTTTTTGGGAGTGAACTGATGTCGACGCTCTTCAGACCGCTCACCCTTCGCGATGTCACCTTCGCGCACCGAGCATGGATGTCCCCGATGATGCAGTTCTCCGCCGTCACCGACGGACCGGAAGCCGGCACCCCGACCGACTGGCACCTACAGCACTTCGGTTCGCGAGTCGTCGGCGGCGTCGCGCTGGCGATGGTCGAGGCGACGTCCGTGGACCCCGTCGGACGCAGCAGCGTCTACGACCTCGGATTGTGGAACGACCGGCAGATTCCGGCATTCCAGCGTTTGACGCACTTCATCACCGCGCAGGGTTCGGTGCCGGGCATCCAGATCGTGCACGGCGGCCGGAAGGCGTCCACCGGGCGCCCCTGGCCGGACCCCAGCCGGACTCCCGAATCCTGGACGACACTGGGGCCCAGCGCCATTGCGTTCGGACATCGTCCCGTACCCGCCGAACTCGACGTCGACGACATCGAGCGAATCGTGGCGAGCTTCGCCGATTCCGCCCGACGAGCCGCCACAGCCGGCTTCCAGGTGCTCGAAATCCACGGTGCCCACGGCTATCTCATTCACCAGTTCCTGTCGCCGCAGTCCAATATGCGCACCGATGCGTACGGCGGATCGCTCGACAACCGGATGCGATTCGCGCTACAGGTCGCCGAAGCAGTGCGCGCTGCGTGGCCTCAGCATCTGCCGTTGTTCTTCCGGGTTTCCGCCACCGACTGGCTTGCCGGTGACACCGACGACCCGCGCCCGGGCTGGACCGTCGAGGACACCGTCGCCCTCGCGGTCGGTTTGAAGAAAGCCGGCGTCGACCTCATCGACGTATCGACCGGCGGCGCGGTTCCCGACGCCCGTATCCCGGTCGCCCCCGGCTATCAGGTGCCATTCGCGAAAAGGGTTCGCGCCGAGGCGGATATCCCCACCGCGGCGGTCGGAATGATCACCGAGGCCGAACAGGCCGAAGCCGTCGTCTCCGGCGGCGAGGCCGACGCCGTCTTCGTCGCGCGTGCCCTGCTGCGCAATCCCAACTGGGTCCGCGACGCCGCGCAACACCTCAGCGTGACACTGCCGCACCCGCCTCAGTACTCACGGGGATTCGCATGAGCCCCCAAGGCGGGCAGGTTCACCTGCCCGCCTTGCCGGCCAATCTGGCCCACGTGCTGGCCTGGGGCGTTTCCCTCGCCTCGGCATGCAGCGAGCCGGCGGACGGCGGCGGCACGGCACCTACTGGAGCGGAAGCTCGACTCCGCGATCGTGCTCCGGCCGCGGGCCGAAGATGCGCCGATCCCCCTCGTTGATCCGAACGTCGTTGATGCTCGCCTCCCGGCGTTCCATCAAGCCGTCCGCGTCGAACTGCCAGAGCTCATTGCCGTGGCTGCGCCACCACTGGCCCGCGGCGTCGTGCCACTCATATTGGAACTGGACGGCGATGCGGTTCCCGTCGAATCCCCACAGCGACTTGCGCAGGGCGTAGTCGTGCTCTCGTTGCCACTTGGCGGTCAGGAACGGGACGATTTCCTCGCGACCGGTGACGAACACGTCCCGGTTACGCCAGGCCGAGTCGGGCGTGTACGCCAGCGCGACGCGCTGCGGGTCACGGGTGTTCCAGGCATCCTCGGCTGCCTGCACCTTCTGAAGTGCGGTTTCTTTCGTGAACGGCGGGACAGGCGGGCGTTGTTCGCTCATGATTTCTCCTCCAAGTTGTGGAGAACGTGCGTTCTCTACGGGACTCGACTATCGTAGGGAACGAACGTTCTCAACGTCAAGGATGGATTCGATGCCCGCGCCGATCAGCGAAGAACAGAAGTCCCGCGACCGTGAGGCGCTGCTGGACGCCGCAGAGGCACTCTTCTACGAGCGCGGCATTCAAGCCGTCGGCATGGACGACATCCGCGCCGCAGCCGGAATCGCACTCAAACGCATCTACGGACTTTTCGCCACCAAGGAGGAACTCGTCGTCGCCGTGCTGCAACGCCGCGACCGCCGCTGGCGCGGCAACCTGGCCAAGTACGTGGAACAGCACGAGGATCCACGAGAGCGGGTCCTGGCGGTCTTCGACTGGCTGGGACAGTGGTTCGCCGAGCCAGACTTCCGCGGCTGCGCCTGGATCAACGCCTATGGCGAACTGGGCGCCACCTCCCCCGCAATCCTGACCGAGGTGCGCACCCACAAGCAGGCATTTCACGACCAGATCGCCGGCTGGGTCGGCGCCGCCACCACGGCACCGGCAGAACCCCTGTGCCTGTTGGCCGAAGGTGCGATCGTGACCGCCGCCATCACCGGGGACATCACGGCAGCCCAGCGCGCCCGGGAAGCGGGCAAATCCCTCTTGGGATGACGGCCGTCAGAACGGCCGGCTGTTCGCCTGCCATTTGGCGGATTCCGGTCGCGGACCGAAGCGCTCGACGTAGCGGTCGTGCATCTGCGACTGCTTCTGCCGCAGGACTTCGTCGATCAGATTCGGGTCGAGGCCGTGCTGGCTCAGGCGGTAGCGACGCCACACCTTGTTGAGCACGAACGCCATCACGAGGGCCCAGAAGTAGATCGGCAGCGTCATTTCCGAGTGCACGTACACCGACGCCGGCAGCAGCCACAGCGGCGCCAGCACGAAGATCGGAGGGATGGCATACCGGATCATGTGCCGGCGCACTGCGCCGTCGTCGGTCAGGTCCTGACGAACCCAGTCCTGCAGGTGATCCGGTAGGCGGCGCCCGTAGGCGTAGGTGATGCGCTGCCAGAACGTCGGACTGTCGGCGGCCATGACGACTCCTTTGACTGATCAGATCGACGAGCACCATGCTCTTCGTACCCTAATAATTAGGACACTATCAATTAGCCCGCTATTCCAATACCCGAAGGAGCGTGATGCACGCCGCAGCGGAGCGCGACGACGCCGAACGGATCAGCCCATCGAGGTGGGCGCAAAATGTTAGGACCCTAATTGCGTAATAAGCTGAGCAACATGCCCGCTGCCTCGGAAGACGTCGACCCCCTGGCCCTGGAACGGCAGGTCTGCTTCGCACTGGCCATCACCAACCGTGCGGTACTCGCGATCTACCGGCCACTGCTCGAACCCCTCGGGCTGACGCATCCGCAGTACCTGGTGCTGCTGGCGTTGTGGGACAACGCGAAAGCCAAGCAGGATCCGCTGACCGTCAAACAGATCGCCGCGCTGCTGCAGATGGATTCGGCCACTGTGTCGCCGATGCTCAAACGCCTCGAGACGCTCGAACTCATCCGCCGCACCCGCAGCGCCACCGATGAACGCACCACCCACATCACGCTGACACCCAAGGGCGTCGCGCTGCGTCGCCGGGCCCTGAAAATCCCGCCCGCGGTGGTCGAACAACTCGGTGTCGGCCTCGACGAGCTGGAACGTCTTCACACGGTGCTGACCAGAATCAACGCCGCTGCCGTTGCCGCCGGCACGCTGAGCACGTAACTTCGAGCGCCACTCAGGCGAGCAGGGCGCCGATGGCGCTCTCACGCAGATTGGCCAGTAGCGCGCCGGGGCCCTCGAAAACTTCGGCCATTCCGGCAGCACACAATTCATCGCTGCCCACTCCACCGGTCAGGAGACCGATAGCGGTCACGCCCGACCGCGCACATGCCTGCGCATCCCAGACCGCGTCACCCACAAATACCGTCTGCTCCCGGCCCACACCGGCCTTGTCGAGCGCCACCTCGATGATGTCGGGCTCGGGCTTGGCCGTATCGACGTCGCCGGACATGGTGACCGCCGAGACCACGTCGTCGCAGTCGAGGACCCCACGCGTCAGCTCGAGCTCGTCCTCGGGTGCCGAGGTGGCCAGGACCACCTGCAGGCCCAGGTCCGCCACCTTGTGCAGAAGCTCGCGCGCGCCCGGTAACGGCCGCAGCAATCCGGCCGTCTGATGGTAGTAGCGAGTGTGTAATTGCTTGAGCCGGTGGCCGACTGCATCGGACACATCGGGACTCAGGTCATGGATCAGTGACCTCCCGTCCATGCCGATGCACCGGTGCACGCGCCACGCCTCCACCGGCAGGGCCTCGTCGGCGAACGCGCGCAGCCACGCATGTACGTGTAGATAATTCGAATCGACCAACGTGCCGTCGACGTCGAACAGAACCGCTGAGTGTTGCGCCATACCCACGCGGGTACCCCCGATCAGGGCCACCTACGCCACGCGCCTGACTAGTTGAGTCCGGAGGCCTGGGCAGTCGACTGGGCCGGCTTGGCCGCGCCACCGAGTCGGCTCACCACGTAGTCGGCGGCCTGGTCGGTGAGTCCGCGTGCCGGGTACGCACCGTGGGCGCCCTGATCGCCGCCCGTCGGAGAGCACACCGGATCCTCGGGGATACAGATGTCATCGGTCTTGCCGACGTAGCGCGGGCCCACGGTGATGGGCGGCGCGCCCGTGTAGATCATCTGCAGGAACCCGCTGGACGGCTTCCCGAACAGGACGACGGCGGCCACATGGTCGGCCGTCGATGCCGGCATCGGGCCCGTCAGGCCCGGCGGCAGCGTGAAGCCCTTCGGCACGGTGTCCTCGGTGATGTACGCGGCAACCGCCGCGCCCTGCGAGTAGCCGCCGAGCACGACCTTGGTGTTCGGGCACGCGTTCGTCGTCGCGAGGACCTTGTTTCTCGCGTCGATCACGCCGTCGGCGGCAGTCGCGAAATCAAGCGACGCCGGGTAATCGACGGCGTAGGCGTCCACCGACTTTCCCGGTGTCCTGGCGCGGAGCGCATCCACGAACGCCTGCCCGACGCCACCGACACCTGCGGGCTCGAAAGTGCCGCGGGCGAAAACCACCTGTACGTCGGGGCACGCCTCCGCAGCAGCATGCCCGGCAGCGGAGACGCTGCCTGCACCTGCCACGATCAACGCCGCCGCACCGACAGCCATCAACGATCGATCATTTCGCTTCATCTGGACGCGCCCCCAACTCGACATGAAAGTCGCAGGGGCGATGCCCCCGCGGTCACCTTATTCATCTCTACCCCATCCGCATCGGTCGAATCCTCCGCGGCCGCGTGATTCACACCACGTGCCCCGGTCCGCCACAACGAAATCGGCTGGCTCGAACCAGAACTCGCCGTGATAGGCGTGCAGCTACCCCGTCAGATGTCACTGACGGGGTAGCTGTGAGCACTGGCATCAGACGGACGCGAGGTCCGATTCGCGTGGCACCGGCTTCGGCCACGGCTGCGGAATCGGACGCTGTCGCACGCGCTGCGGCCACCAGAACCAGCGTCCGAGCAGGCTGGCGATCGACGGCGTCATCAGCGACCGGACCACGAGGGTGTCGAACAGCAGACCCAGCCCGATGGTCGTACCCACCTGGCCGATGATGATCAGCTTGCTCACCGACATCGACATCATGGTGAAGGCAAACACCAGGCCCGCCGAGGTGACCACCGATCCGGTGCCCACCATCGCGCGGATGATGCCGGTGTTGAGCCCGGCGTGGATCTCCTCCTTGATCCGGGAGACCAACAGCAGGTTGTAGTCCGCACCCACCGCCAGCAGCACAATGACCGACATCGGTAACACCATCCAGTGCAACGGAATACCCACGATGTGCTGCCACAGCAGTACCGACAGACCGAAGGCCGATGCCAGGCTGAGTACCACGGTGCCGACGATCACCGCCGATGCGACGACCGCGCGGGTGAGGACCAACATGATGATGAAGATCAGGATCAGCGCCGCAGCCGCGACGATCATCAGGTCGTAGTCGGCACCGATCTGCATGTCGTTGTACATGGCCGCACTACCGCCGAGGTAGATCGAGGAGCCCTCAAGGGGCGTGCCCTTGATCGCGTCGGCCGCGGCGACCTTGAGCGGTTCGATACGCGAGGTGCCCTCCTGTGTCAGCGGGTTTCCCTGGTGAATGATGGTGAACCGCACCGCATGTCCGTCGGGCGACATGAACAGCTTGAGACCCCGCTGGAAATCTGCCGTCTCGAAGGCTTCCGGCGGCAGGTAGAACGAATCGTCGTTCTTGGCCGCGTCGAACGCCTCGCTCATCGCGGTGCCGGTCTTCTGCATCGCGATGGTCTGATCCTGCTGCGCCTTCTGCATCTGGTACTGGTTGAGCAGCACCTGCTTCTGATGCTTCATCGACGCGATCTGCTTGGGCATCGTCGCGACCATCTTGGGCATGAGATCGGCCATGCGCTGCATGTCGGGGACGATGGCCTGGAAGTCATCGGACATCAAGCTGATGCCGTCGATGCTCTCGAAGACCGATCGCATGGACCAGCACACCGGGATGTCGAAGCAATGTGGCTCCCAGTAGAAGTAGTTGCGCATGGGCCGGAAGAAATCATCGAAGTCCGACAGGTGATCTCGGGTGTCACCCATGTCATCCGAGGTGGTCTTCATCTTGTCGGCCATCCGCTGCGACACCGCTGCCAGATCCTTCTGGACGCTCATCATCTCGGTCATGGCGTCGATGCTGTTCTGCAGATCGTCGGCCTGAGAGAGCAGATTGTTCAGATTCGTCTGCGTGTAGTCGTTGTTCATGAGCTGCGTGGAGCCGCTCTGTCCGACGGTGTACGGGATCGTCGAGTGCTTGATCGGGTCACCGTCAGGTCGGGTGATGGTCTGCACCTGGGCAATTCCGTGCACGTTCTTCAGCGCCTTGGCGATCTTGTCGATCACCAGGAAGTCGGCCGGGTTCCGCAGATCACGATCGGACTCGACCATCATCAGGTCCGGGTTCATCTTGGCCTGCGAAAAGTGCCGGAACGCCGCGTCATAGCCGACGTTGGCGGGGATGTCCTTGGGCAGGTAGATCCGGTCGTCGTAGATGGTGTGATAGCCCGGTAGCGCGATCAGACCGACCAGTGCCGCCACCACGGCGCCGACCAGAATGGCGCCGGGCCAGCGCACCGTCGCGGTGCCGACCCGATGCCAGCCGGCGGTACGCGTGTTCTTTCGGGGCTCGAGGACCCGGCGGAAGCGGGTGGCGACCGAGATCACCGCGGGCCCCAGGGTCAGCGCCATCGCGACCACCATCACCATGCCGATGGCCAGCGGGAAGCCCATGGTCTGGAAGTACGGCAACCGGGTGAAGTGCAGGCACAAGGTGGCGCCGGCAATGGTCAGACCCGAGGCCAGCACCACGTGCGCGGTGCCGTGAAACATGGTGTAGTAGGCCGATTCTCGGTCCTCGCCGACCCGTCGCGCTTCCTGATATCGCCCGATGAGGAAGATGACATAGTCCGTTGCCGCGGCGATCGCCAGCGTCACCAGCAGGTTGGTCGCGAAGGTGGTCAGTCCAAAAACGTTGTGGTAGCCCAGGAATGCCACCAGGCCGCGAGCCCCGGAGAGTTCGAGCACCACCATCACCAGCACGAGCAAGGTTGCGATGACGGATCGGTAGACCAAGAGCAGCATGACCGCGATGACGCCGAAGGTCACCAGTTCGATCAGCTCCATGCTCTTGTCACCGACGACGTTCTGATCGGTGCTGGTCGCCGCGGGACCGGTCACATAGGCCTTCACCCCTGGCGGAGCAGGGCTTTCGGTGGCGATGTGGCGCACCGCCGCGACGGACTCGTTGGCCAGCGTCTCACCCTGGTCACCGGCGATGTAGACCTGCACGTAGGCGGCCTTGCCGTCGCGGCTCTGCGCACCCTTTGCGGTCAGGGTGTCGCCCCAGAAGTCCTGGACGTGCTGCACGTGGGTGGTGTCGGCGCGCAGGTCACTGACCATCTTGTCGTAGAACGCGTGCGCGTCGGCTCCCAGCGGACGATCGCCTTCGAGCACGATCATCACCGAACTGCTGGTGCTGTATTCGTCGAATACCTTGCCGACGCTCTTGGTGGCGATCATCGAAGGCGCGTCGTTCGGGCTCATGGACACCGCGCGCAGCTTGCCGACTTCCTCGAGCTGCGGGACGACGGTGTTCAGCGCCGCGATGACGCCGATCCACGCCAGGATGATCAGCACCGCGAACCGGCGGAGGAACCGCGGTATCCCCTTGTGCCCCTTGGCTTCTACCGCCGGGATGGCATCGGTCTTGGCCTCGTCGGCCGGCGCGCTCATGCGGCCTTCACAAAGCAGAAGGTTTCGGCGTTCATACCGGTGGCGGTCCTCTCTTCTTTGACCACGTCATCGACACTGACCCGGCAGCTGATGCTGTTGCCGTCACCTTGGGCCAGAATGTTGGGCTGGACCGACGGCAGGGTGGTCGACAGGGTCAACGTCCACGGCAACGACACCCCCGCGGCACGCTGCGGCTTGCCTTCGAGGTCCATGTAGTTGATGGTGGCCGTGCTACCCGTGCCGTAGATCTCGTACTTGACGAACTTGGGGTTGAAGTCCTCGGCGTTGTCCGAGCTCTTCTCGGTGATCACAACCGGGTTGGAACCGAACACCTGGCGCACATTCGACACGATCACCACGCCGCCGGCGACCGCGGCGATCACCACTAGCGGTAGCCACGCCCGTCGAAACACTCTTGTCATCGCTGCCTTCTCCAGAAGTTGCCGACCGCGCGGTCGTCGGGCATGCGGAAGCGCACCACCGTTGGCGGGCCCCCGTACATCTAGCTAGGTAACCTAACGGAAAAAGTGGATAGAGTCCATCCATTTAAATGTCGTCTTCGTTACAACCAGGCTCAGGCCTGCCGCATTCCCGCCTGGCGCATAGAAATGCAATTGGCGCCTAAAAACCTTGTACAGCAAGGTATTTCGAGCGAAAATACTCAGCTGTTGGAGGCGAAATCCCAGACTTGCATGTTGCCGGCCGGGTAGCTCAGGCATACGTCGGTGGCCTTCGCGACCACACCCTTGTTGTTGAAGAACACCTTGGCCCAGTTGCCCCAGTGGGTGGCCACCTGCTCGTAGTAGACGTTGGTGGCGGTGTCCTCGGAGTACTGCCGGCGAGCGGCCGGGTCCAGCGAGAAGAACCAGTGGATGCGGTCCTCGGCCATCTGCTGGATGTCGACCGGCCGGTTGTTCCGATCGATCATGTAGCGCTGGTAGTAGACCGGACTGGTGTCACGTACCGCCTGCAGATACTGCTCGGCGTCGCAGGTGGTGGTGATGATCCGGCGCGGAATCGGGTAGTCGTCGCTCGCATCAGCAGCAGCCGGCCCCGCCACCGACAGAGAGGTCGCCACGAGGCCGAGCGCCACGGCGGCCATGCCGGTATGGAGCGATCGCCGCGTCATGCGCGGTCTCCTGCTTGCGATTGATGCGCGGCATCTTCGAGCACCGAGCGCTTGTCAGGGCAATAGAAATCTATTGCAGCAGAGAGGAATTGCCAGTTCTGCTCAGTGGCGTTCCGCCGCGACAGGTTGGTACCGACGAACTTCGCCGACTGATATGCGTCATGGTCGATGTTGTTGCTCAACCGCTGGCAGGCGATCTTCCCCAGCCAGGCGTTGTAGTCCTTCGGGCCATAGATCCCGTAGGTATGCAACTGATTGGCGAAGTCCGTATCGGGATCGGCGTACGCGGTTCCGGAACCGGATACCGCCGCGACGATACCGATAGCGGCGGCGGCCAACGCAGGTACGGCCCGGTGATGTCGTGTCATGCTGCGCGCCCTCCGATCGCGGATCACCACAATCGTCAGCCGATCGAAGTGTTCGGCATGAAGTTATTCAGGTAAGTGGATGAAGTCAATCCACTTACCTGAATGGTGTCTCGGATTACACTGCGGGGGTGATGGCCCGCCCGACCACAGATCGACCGTTGCGCAAGGACGCCGTGCGCAATCGTCAACGCGTGATCGACGCGGCTCGCGACCTGTTCGCGACACAGGGCCTGAGCGCAACGCTCAATGATGTGGCACACCACGGCGGGATCGGCGTCGGCACGGTATATCGCCGATTTCCCACCAAGGACGAGTTGATCGAGGCCATCTTCGAGGACGCGATCGACGAGATCGCCGCCTTGGCCGATTCGGGATTGGAATTCGACGACTCCTGGGCGGGGTTCACCTGGTTCGTCGAACAGATGGGTCGGCAGACGGCCACCGATCGTGGTCTGCGAGAAATCCTGTACGGCAAGGGCGGCGGCGGCAACCGGGTGGATGCGGCCCGCACCCGCCTGGTCCCGAAACTCGCGAAACTTGTTGAGCGGGCCCAGAAAGACGGCCATCTGCGGCCGGGGATCACCGAAAGCGACATGCCGATCCTGGGTCTGCTGGCCGGCACCGTCAGCGAATTCGCCGGGCACGTCGACCCCGAACTGTGGCGACGCTACGTGGCGATCTTTCTTGACGGTCTGCGCAATCGCGATGGGCAGGACCCGCTGCCGGTCGAGGCCCTTGACGAAGACCAGGCCGCGATCGCCATGACCACGTCGCCGCCCGGATCCTGCTTCTTCAAGGAGTAGCGGCCGGCGCACGACGAGAAGCACACCGTTCTGGATCACCGCCGTTCGCGGCGACAGTTCAGCTCGGCGACTGATCGGGCTCGGCCGGAGCAGACACCCACGGCGCCACGGTATTTCGGACGTAAGCGCGAAGCGCAGCCGGGTCGTCGAGGTCAATCGAGATGGAGCTCGGCAGCAATACAAACGAGAAGAGCAGCCGCGCAAGAGTTTCCGCGATCTGCTCAGCCGGCGTCGGGCCCCGGTACCACGTCGCGATAACCGCCGCACCGGCCGCAACTGAACGGCGCAACATCGCCGCATCATCGGACATGCCGGCCGCGATGAGCCATCCGGGTTCTTCGCGGGCGGCGCGGGTAATGAACGGATGCGCGCGAGCCCAACCCAGAAGATCCACCACGGCATTGATCGTCGCGTCGACCGGATTGTCCGCGCGAGCCTGAGCGGCGGCAAGCACCGCCAGGCCGTCACTGGTGTCGCGAGCGGCCATCGCCGCAACGAGGCTGTCGCGATCCCCGAAGTATCGATACACCGTCGCCCGGTTGACTCCCGCCCGACGGGCGACGCCGTCCATCGTCAACCGCTCCAGTCCCACTGCGGCGGCCTCGCCCACCGCGGCGTCCAAGATGCGTTGCTCCGTCCCTGCCACGGCACCACTATACACATGCGACAGATCCCGCTAGATTTGTCGCATGATGCAGAACACTCACCGCAGCGTTGTCGTCGGTGCGGGGCCCGTTGGCCAGGTCGCGGCATTGTCACTGGCCTCACGAGGACACTCAGTCCTGGTTCTCGAAGCAGAGCCGATCGACCGGGACCGCCCCGGCAGCCGGGCGATATTCCTCTTCCGTGAAACCCTGCGACGCCTCGAGCAGGTGCAGCCGGGGCTCGGGCAAGCCGTCGCCGAACGCGGTCTCCAGATCGGTGGCGCCCGCTGCACATACGACGGCCGCACTGTATTCAGCGCCCCAATGCCGCAACTGGTTCCACTGAGCGCACCCGGAGTCAGCCTCCCCCAGCGCGAAACCGAGGCCTTGGTGCACCAGGCCTGCCTGAACCACGGCGTGCGCTTCCGATGGCACAGTCGCGTCAGTGCACTCACGACATCCGCGCACGGCGCCGAGCTCACCCTCGACGACGGCACGGTCATCAGCGCCGACTACGTCATCGGCGCCGACGGCGCCCGTTCCGTGGTGCGAGAGCAGATCGGCAGGACACTCGAAGGCCCCCGCGACACCACGCCGTTCATCATCGTCGACGTCGATGCCAAACCCGACGGGACCACCGAGCGCACACGCGGCGAATTCCATTACCGCCATCCCCGCGTCGGCGGCCGCAACGTCATGCACATGCCCTTCGCCGGCGGCATGCGCATCGATCTTCAATGTCTCCCCGGCGATGACGTGGAGCAACTGACGAGCCCAGAAGGCATGCGGGAGTGGATCGAACCGATCATCGGGCCCTGGTACGCCGACCACACCAACTGGCACTCGACCTACACCTTCCACCAGGCGGTCGCCGACTCCTTCACCGACGACCACAACCGAGTCCTGCTGGTGGGCGAAGCCGCGCACCTTTTTGCGCCATGGGGTGGGCGCGGACTCAATTCGGGCGTGATGGATGCCACCGATGCCGCGCGGGCCATCGACTCCGCTGACCGCAGCCAGATTCGACGCTGCGCCGACGACCGCCGCAGATGGGCGTTACACAACCGCGACGTCTCCTCTCGGGCATTGCGCCAAATGCGCGGCGAAGACACGTTGATGCGCACCGCACGGACTGCCGCGGCGGCAGTCTCACCCTGGTTCCTGCCCGCGGGCTACTGGCTCATGTCAGGCCCCGCCAAACCACCCTGGTTCCCCTGGCCATGGCGCACCCAGCTGTATTGACGATCAAAGCCAATATCGTTGGCGGCGTTGATAACTTAGGGTGGCGGTCGGCACATGACGTGGGTTGAGTACTGCCTGCCCAGACTTGCCGCGACAGTCTTGGTCGTTCCGCCACGGCAGTGGTGCACTTGAGGTTGTATTCGGGTGGCGTGGGTGTGGTCCGATGAGGTTGCCCTCCGCCGGCCGATGTCGTGACCCGATGAACGCCAACTCAGCGCCGCCCCAAAAGGTCGGCGCTGAGTTGGCGTTCATCGGTTGCGGCTTCGCCGACTTGCCTCCCACCCCTTTCCAGGTCAGCGGGAACGTGTCGGCTCGAGCGCCCTGACCATTACCTCGCGGGCTCGGGCGCCGGCTCCTCGGCCAACGACGATTCGCGGGTCTGCCTGCGTGCGATACGGGCCGGTCCGGCGACATACCACGCGGCCGCGGCAAGCAGCACCGCCAGGAAGATCCACGGCATCAAGGCGACGGGCCAGGCCGGGAGCGGATACACGTTGCGGTAGAAGACATACGCGAGGGAGCCCGTGACGGTCATCCCGATGATGACGGCGGCACCGATGCTGGCCTGTGGCGCCAGGCGCCGCACCAGGATCGGGATACCCAGACCCATCAGCATGTAGGCGACCATGTAGCCAAAGGTTCCCAGGGTTCCGGTGTAGGAATACACATCGAGCTCGTTGATTCCGCTGATTCCCAAGCCAAGTGCCGCGATCAGGGCAGCCGCACTGAGCAAGAGGATCGCAATATGCGGGGTCTTGCGAGTGGGATGCGTCGCCGCCATCTTGCGGTGCACCAATTGCGACTCCCCCATCGATCGCAACACCCGACTGGCCGCTGTGAGCGAGCCGGTCACGCAAGCGAAGTTCGAGGCCACCGCGCCCAGATCGATGCCCAACGCAAGCCAGTGAAAGCCGAGGCCATCGGCCAATGTGTTCAAAGGCGTTGCATCGGCGGCCAGGTTGTCGGCACCACCGAATCCGACAATCTGCGCGTAAGACGCATACAGGTAGAGCGCGCCGGCCAAGAGCGCACTACCGGTCACGGCCCGTGGGATTGTCCGCTGTGGGTCCTTGGCCTCGACGGACAAACACGCGGCCGACTCGAACCCGACGAAACCCAGGGTCGCCAGCACCATCCCGCTGACCACCTGTTGCACCGTGATTCCAGTGGGCATGAGCGGCGCGAGACTGACCCCATGGTGAAGCAGAACCATGGTGCACACCAACAGAATTGCTCCGATAGAGAGCACCTCGAGCACCACACCGGTCCATGCGGAGATCCGGACGCCGCGGATCATCATCCATGCCGCGCCCACCACACACAGGATTTCCAAAACCACCGTGACCGAAATCGAGGTGGCGGGCACTCCGGCGCTCACCGGCGGAGCCACTCCGAGAAGGGGTTTGGTGTACTGCGAGAATTGGGCGACGCAGCCGACGGAGATGAGCAGGTAGCCGAGAGCGAGACCGGTCGACCCGACGAACCCGACCGCTCGACCGAACGCGGCGGTGATGTGTGAGAGCAGGTCTTCTCCCGGCCGCAGCCGCGCGGCCCGGGATACGCACCAGCCCACCAAGAGCAGCACACACAAGGAGACGGCGTAGGAATACAAGGTTCCCGCGCTGGCGCTGGCGGCGACAAGCGTTGCGCCGGAGACCATCACGGCACTTGGCGCGATGCCGGCAGTCGACTGCGCGACGAGCTCGACACCGCTCATGCTGGCAGCCGCCAGTCCGGTATCTTCTCTGAGTTCCTCGAGCCGCTCGACATTGGATATAGACGGCATTGATCGGCCTCCTCGATGGTGATTGGTCGGTCCACGAACACGGCATGGACGCATGCCGGCTACGGTGCCGACGGCAGCTGTACATGGGCGAAATGACTTAGCGGGACAACCGCTTTCGGTTCACCAGGCAACTTTAGAGTCGGGTTGTTACCAGCAATGGCAACGAATGTTAAGAACACCGACAAAACACCCTGCCGTTCATGACGTCCGTCACAGAATTCGGTCATATCTGCTCAGTGTTGAGCGCTCTCGCGATAGCTTTCGCCCATCGCAAGCGAAGATTGCCGAATGCTAACGGCGAATATCGGCCGGTTTCAGAATCAGCGGGGCTGCCGCCGGCAAGGGCGCCTTCAAGACGAATACTGTTGTAACACAGACCTACTCATAGCAGGACCCTGGATTGACATCGTCTTCGGCGCACATTATGAAAGCGGTCCGGGCGCTACGTTTTGACGCTGATTCCGCAAGCTGCAAATATCCTGGAAGTTGCCGAATTGAATACTGAAGTTAGCTTCGGCGACCGCGCGAACTACTTCCTACTGGCGAAGATGATTCGGTGCCAGTCCTTTTCCGCAACCGAGGTGATATCGCTCATCACATGTTTGATGGTCAGGTATTCCTCAAATGAATAGGCGCTCATGTCTTTACCGAACCCGGAAGCGCCGAAACCGCCATGTGGCATTTCGGAGATGATCGGAATGTGGTCGTTGATCCACACGCAGCCGGCCTGGATTTCGCGCGCTACCCGCTGGGCCCTGTACAGGTCGCGGGTCCACGCCGAGGCTGCCAGCCCGTACTCGGTGTCGTTGGCCTGCCGCAGCGCGTCATCGTCGTCGGTGAAGGGCCGCACGGTGAGCACGGGGCCGAAATCTCGTCGCGGTAGATCTCGGAGTCTTCTGCGACATCGGCAATCAATGTCGGCGGGTAGAAGGAACCGGGCCCCTCCGGCAGCGCTCCCCCGGTGACGATCCGCCCGCCCTGCCGCGCCCGCTCCACCATGCCGGCAATCTTGGTCCGGTGGGGCGTCGAGATCACCGGTCCCAGATCGGTATTCGGGTCATGGGGGTCTCCCGCGACGACTTTGCCGAACAGTTCGGCGACTCCGGCCACGAAATCGTCGTACAACGGCTGCGCCACGATGGCACGGGTCGCCGCGGTGCAATCCTGGCCGGTGTTGATCAGGGACGCCGCTACCGCGCCATGAACAGCGGCATCGAGGTCCGCGTCGTCGAAGACCACGAACGGAGCCTTGCCGCCAAGCTCGAGCTGAGTGCGGTGACCGTGGACTGCCGCCGCTGCCATCACTCGTCGACCGACTGCCGTCGAGCCGGTAAAGGTCACCATGTCGACATCACGATGCCCGGCAAGGGCTGCGCCGACGTCTGCGCCCAACCCGGTCACCACATTGAACACACCTTCGGGCAGTCCCGCTTCGCTGGCCAATCGGGCCAGCGTGAGGGTGGTCAGCGGGGTGATCTCGGCAGGCTTGATCACCACGGCGCAACCGGCCGCCAACGCGGGCAAGGCCTTCCAGACCGCCATCTGCAGCGGGTAGTTCCACGGCGTGATGGTGGCGACGACGCCGACCGCCTCACGCCGGATGCTCGACGTGTGATCGGCCGAGTACTCGGCGGTGGCCTTGCCCTCGAGGTGCCGGGCGGCACCGGCGAAAAAGTCGATGTTGTCGACGCTGCCGGGGACGTCGAAGTTCGCCGCCAGCCGGACCGGTTTACCGGTCTGGCTCACCTCCTGATCCACGACCTCATCGGCGTTCTCGGCAACCAGCTGCGCCAACCGCGCCAGCACCGTGGCTCGCTCGGCCGGAGTTGCCCGGGCCCAGTTCGGCTGCGCGGCGCGGGCCGAAGCCACTGCAACGTCGACATCAGCCGGCGTTGCCAGCGCATACGACGCCACAACATCACCCGTCGCCGGGTTGACGATCTCGAACGGCTTCCCGGCCGTTGTCACGGGCTTCCCGTTGAGGAAACTACCGGCGACGACCTGGCCTGCACCTGCGCTCACGATCTTGCACGCTACCCCAACATCGTTGCGCATTCCACTCGAAACTGGACATTTGACGACTAATTCCGTCGTATCACTTGTATCCAACAACGAAATCCGTGCAATATGGTCACCATGGCCATGCCAGATGCACCGCCCGAAGCCACTGCGATGTCTGGGCGAAGTAACCCATCTCGCGGCGGCGCCGCATGCCAACTCGACGAACTCTCGAAAGCGATCATCGAGAAACTGCAACAGGATGGCAGGCAGTCCTACGCCGCCATCGGCAAAGCAGTCGAGCTGTCGGAAGCGGCTGTGCGCCAACGTGTTCAGCGCATGGTCGACGGCGGCGTCATGCAGATTGTCGCCGTGACGGACCCTGTTCAAATGGGCTTCGGGCGCCAGGCCATGATCGGCGTTCGATGCACCGGCGATACCACCGAGGTCGCCGACAAACTCGCCGCCATCGAGTCCGTCGACTACGTCGTACTGACCGCCGGCACCTTCGACATCATCATCGAGGTCGTCTGCGAAGACGACAGCCACCTGCTCGACCTGCTCAACCGCAAGATTCGAGCCGTACCGGGTGTGCTGTCCACCGAAACGCTGGTCTACCTCAAACTCGTCAAACAGCAATACAACTGGGGCACCCGATGACAACAATCAATGCAGCACAATCACTTTCAACCGACTTGGCAGCCAAGGCCAAACGGCATCTGTGGGGTCATTTCGCCCGTCATGGGACCGATATCGCCCCGCCCGTCATCACCCGCGGCGAGGGCGTCACCATCTTCGACGACCGCGGCAAAAGCTATATCGACGGGCTTTCGGGCCTGTTCGTCGTGCAGGTCGGGCACGGCCGCGAGGAACTCGCGGCGGCAGCTGCCCGCCAGGCCGAGCAACTGTCCTTCTTCCCGTTATGGTCCTACGCCACTCCGCCGGCGATCGAACTGGCCGAGCGCATCGCCAACTACGCCCCAGGCGACCTGAACCGAGTCTTCTTCACCACCGGCGGCGGCGAAGCGGTGGAGAGTGCGTGGAAGCTGGCCAAGCAGTTCTTCAAGTTGACCGGCAAACCCGGTAAGCACAAGGTCATTTCGCGTTCCATCGCCTACCACGGAACCCCTCAGGGCGCACTGGCGATCACCGGCATCCCGGCATTCAAGGCGCCGTTCGAACCGCTCACCCCCGGTGGCTTTCGCGCACCGAACACCAACTTCTACCGCGCGCCCGATGCCTACGCGCACGACCCGGAGGCGTTCGGCCGGTACTGCGCCGACCGTATCGCCGAGGCCATCGAATTCGAGGGTCCCGATACCGTCGCCGCGGTGTTCCTGGAGCCGGTGCAGAACGCGGGCGGCTGCTTCCCCCCACCACCGGGATACTTTCAGCGAGTCCGTGAGATCTGCGACCGGTACGACGTACTCCTGGTGTCCGACGAGGTGATCTGCGCCTACGGCCGCATCGGCTCGATGTTCGCCTGCGACGATTTCGGCTACATCCCCGACATCATCACCAGCGCAAAGGGTTTGACATCCGGCTACTCCCCGATAGGCGCGATGATCGCCAGCGACCGCCTGTTCGAACCCTTCAACGACGGCAAGACGATGTTCGCCCACGGCTACACCTTCGGTGGGCACCCGGTGTCGTCCGCGGTGGCGCTGGCCAACCTCGACATCTTCGAGCGTGAGGGCATCAACGCCCACGTGAAAGCGACCGCCCCGATGTTCAGGGCAACGCTCGAGAAGCTGTACGACCTGCCGGTCGTCGGCGACGTCCGCGGTGAGGGATTCTTCTACGGCATCGAACTCGTGAAAGACAAGGCCACCAGGGAAACCTTCAACGGCGAAGAGTCCGAGCGCCTGCTGCGTGGTTTCCTGACACCCGCACTGTGGGAGGCGGGTCTGTATTGCCGCGCAGACGATCGCGGTGATCCAGTGATCCAGCTGGCTCCGCCTTTGATCAGCGGCCAGAAGGAGTTCGACGCGATCTACGACATCCTGCACAACGTGCTCGAGGAAGCGGGGCGCCGCCTTTAGGACGTCGGCCCGGGCACGTCGCGTATCGCGCCCTTCAAATCCAGCCGGTTCAAACGGTGGGCGGGCAGTGGCGAATCGGCCACGGTGACAATCGAATCCCTGAGTCACCCACCGATACGGAGCCCACATGCCCTTCTTCGACGGCGCGGCCGGACGGATCTTCTACCGGCACTGGACCTTCACCGAAGACCCGGCTGCAACCCTGGTCTTCTTGCACGGTTTCGGCGAGCACTCCGGTCTCTACCACCGGTTCGCCGCTGAGCTCGGCCGCCACGGCATCGATCTGTGGGCACTCGACCAGCCCGGGCACGGACTGTCCGACGGCACCCGGGGTGACGTGGGCAGCTTCACCGACATCGTCACCAACGCCCGCACGCTCACCGCGCTCGCGGTCCAACATGGCCCCCACGTCCCGTTGGTGATCGCCGGGCACTCGCTCGGCAGCGTAGGCGCGCTGCTCACCGCACTCGAGGACACCGACCGGTATCGCGCCGTCGTGATCAGTGGAGCGGCCCTCGATCCGCTGCCGTGGCTGACCGAGACCGACTCGGCCCAGCCGTTCTCACTGGAACTCGACGCGCTGTCCGCCGACCCCACTTACCGCGACGAACTCGTCAACGACGCGCTCGCGTTCACAGAGGCCGATGTAGTGGGCGTCCTATCCCGGCTCTTCCCGCCGGCGTGGCGGCGCCTCGACGCCGAGCTGCCGGAGCTGCGGCTGCCGATCCTCGCGGTGCACGGTCAGAACGACGCCATCGCACCGCTGACCGGAATCCTGGGCTGGCGCGACCGACTGCCGCAGCTGCGGGTCGAGGTCATCGACAGTGCCGCGCACGACGTGCTCAACGAAGTCGCGCACCGTCGGGTCGCCGACCTCATTGCCGCTCATGCCCTCACTCAGCACACGCCCGCTACGGTCGACGCGGCTGGCGCTCGATTACCGAAATAGCCAGACAGATAGTAATTTCCGGTCAGTCGCGCTTGGGTGATGGTGATTCCTCGTGCGGCCGGATCTGTCGGCCATCTAGTGCATCGAGCAGAACAGCCGCCGCCGCCGAGAACGGTACGGTGTTGCCCAAGTGGGTCTTTACGACAGGGCAAGCCTAGTGAAGCAGATTGAGGTTGAGGCTTGGTAGGGATAAGCCAGGCAAACCCAATGACAGCGGGACCGACAAGTTCACGTTTGGCGCCGGCAAACTCGACAGGTTGATCGGCGGAAAGCCGCCCAGGCTCCAATCATCGCCCCAGTCAAGACCGTTGGTGTTGTTACGTGCCGTCTTCCCGGACTGGGAATGGCCGGCCTGATTGTCCTGGTTGACCGTGTCGGGCGAGGCCTGTGCAATGCCGACACCAGTCAGGGAAACAGCGAGCGCAGCGGCTGAAATGACGGTACTTCGGGTGATCAGTTTGATTCTCATGCGCCATGGACCTCCCTCGATTGGCTGCTGCGCTGGGCACAAGGTAGCCGCCTACTCTGGGAAATCCGTATCGACGTAATGGGAGTCGGCTATGGCTGCCTCCGGTTCCCGAGTTGCCGTCTCGTCGCTGTAAGGCCGAGGCGTCACACAAGCGCCTCTACCACCATAACGAAGATATTGTCCAACAACGATATTCACTGGAATCACGCAATCGCAGGGTCTTGTCAAAGACATCGACCGCATGCTCACGGAATTTGGAACTCCGCAAGTTCAGGTGCCTGACACCTAGCAGCATGCGCCAGAGCTGCTGGGCATCAACCACTTTCGTCCACCCCAAACAACGGACCCGTTACGCCGTAGGACGCGGCGGTTCCGCAGCCGGGACAGACACGCGACATTCGACCGTGACGATGGTCATGGTTATGGCCGACTGTGACTCAAAACCAGCTGTATTCATACGTTTTCGCAAGCAATGTCCTAAAGGTTTCATGGACTCGACCGATAACTTCACGTCCGTACTGGCAGCGGATAGGGGCCGGCGAAGCTCCCGGCCAAACCGGTCGCACTAGACGCCGACGCTGCATCTCGGCAATCCCACGGCTGCCTCGGCATCCGCTATCGGACCAAGTCGCTACCTGGTTCGACAAATCGACACCTGGATCGGAGCACATCATCGTCATGACAATCCACCACACCACTGAAGAGAACCTCGATCAACCAGCGCAGGTACAGATACTGCGCCGGTTTCTGGGGTCGGTCAGCGATGCCGTCGAACCCATCGTCGACCTGATCCGCCCTTACATAGAAGGGCTCGAGAATCTGCCCGCCGACGGCCGGTTTCTGTTGGTGGCGAACCACACTCAGAGCTTCATCGAGGTACCGCTGATCCTGCACTACGTGCGGCGCGGCATCGGGAGACGGGTGCGGCCGCTGGCTGAGCGGGGTATCGGCAAGATGGGCGGTCCCATGGCAGATGTGGTCGCCGCCGTCGGCGCCGTCGTCGGATCGCCGGAAAACGCCCAGGAATTGATGCGTAACAACGACACAATTCTGGTGTTTCCCGGCGGCGGACGCGAGCTCGCCAAATTCAAAGGCGAGGAAAACACCATCAACTGGCTCGGCCGAGCGGGCTTTGCCCGCGAAGCCATCATCGGCGGCTACCCGATCGTGCCGGTGACCCTGGTCGGCGGCGACGACATGTACCAGCATCTGTTCACCCGCGACAGCATTCTGGGCCGGCTCAGCATGACGATCAGCGAGAAGATCACCGGCCGTCCGAACATGGCGATCCCGCTGATGCGAGGGATCGGTCCCACTCTCATCCCGCGACCGCAGCGCATGTACCTGCGGTTCGGTGTCCCAATCACCACCACCAAACCCGCCGATGTCTCCGATGAGGCATGGATCGCCACGGTCAAACAGACCACCCAGGAAGCGCTGGAAACCAGCTTCGTCGACCTTCTGAAAGTTCGCGCCGCCGACCCATACCGCGCATTGAATCCGCTGGCGTGGCCCCGCGCCGCACGACCGGTCGACACGAGCGATGACGCCCGTGGCTAGCCTCGTTCGAACCGGTAGCCGCTCCGGCCTGCTCCCCCGGGAGATGGCACACGCCGCGACGGTCGCTGCGGCCTCGGCAGGCCTGGCGATCTCGACAGCCATGGTGCCGGTGACAGCGTTCCTGGCCCTGGCCGCCGTTGTGCCGATCGGGCTACTGGCTCACCGCCACCGGCTACGGGTATTGATCACCGCTGCCATCGCCGGTGCGGTAATCGCATTCCTCATCATTGGTGTGCCCGGCGCCATCACCGTGCTGTCTTGCGCCTACATCGGAGGGCTGGCCGGCATCGTCAAACGCCGCGGCGGCGGCATCGTCACCGTCGCCCTCACCGGTCTCACCGCGGGCGCGGTCCTCGGGACCATCACAGCCAGCATGTTGCTGGTGCTGGCGCCGTTGCGGACGCTGATCTTCAGCGCCTTGAACACGACCACGAACGGACTGGCCGCCGCCTTACACGCCGTTCCCGCCCTACGTGACCTCGGAGACGGCTTGGCGCACTTGACCTCGGCCGGGTTCAGAGCCTGGCCACTGCTGCTAACCGGCTGGCTGGCTGCCGTCGTGATGCTCGTATCTGTCATCGGCTGGTGGATCATGTCCGGTGTCCTACGGCGCCTCGGCGGTATCCCCGACGTCCACAAACTCGACCCGCCCCCGGCCGACCTGGCCGGGGCCGCACCCGCCCCGCTGCCGATGCATCTGGACGACGTCAGTTTCCGGTATCCCGACGCCGAACACGACGCCCTGGCACCGACCAACTTCACCGTCGATGTCGGTGAGCGTCTCGCCGTGGTCGGTGGCAACGGGACCGGCAAAAGCACACTGGGGCGCATCCTCGCCGGCGCCGAACCCACCACCGGCTCCGTCCACCGCCCTGGTGCAGTCGGCCTGGGCCGCATTGGAGGCACCGCTGTAGTGCTGCAACACCCGGAGACACAGGTGCTCGGTATGCGGGTTGCTGACGACGTCGTCTGGGGCCTGCCCCCGGACACGCCAGTGGACGTTGATGCGATCCTGCACCGGGTAGGGCTGGCCGGGATGCGCGAGCGCGCCACCAACGGGCTGTCCGGAGGTGAACTGCAGCGCCTGGCCGTGGCTGCTGCGCTGGCCCGCTCGCCGAAACTGCTGGTAGCCGACGAAATCACCTCCATGGTGGACCCCGAGGGCCGAGAAGCGCTGCTGGCGGTGGTCGACGGCCTGACCGCACACCAGCAAATGTCAGTCGTCGAGATCACCCACTACCGCGACGAAGCCGAGAGCGCCGACTGGGTCATCCGCCTGTCCGAAACCGGGAATGACACCGCCATGGTGTCCACCGTCGCGGCACCGGCTTCAGCCCCGGCCGCTGTCGGTGGCCCGCTCGCGGCAACCGGCGTGCCCGTGCTGCGGCTAGACGGCGTCAGCCACCAGTACGCGTCCGGTACACCATGGGCACACACCACACTGTCCGACATCAACCTCACCGTGCACGAGGGCGATGGCATCTTGATCCACGGCGGCAACGGGTCCGGCAAGTCGACGCTGGCCTGGATCATGGCCGGCCTGACCGCGCCCTCCGCAGGATCGGTCCAGATCGATGGCCAACCCGCCGCCGAACAGGTCGGCACGATCGCCATCGCCTTCCAAGCCGCACGCCTGCAACTCATGCGGCCGCGGGTCGATTTGGAAATCGCGTCCGCCGCAGGATTCGATGCCGATGAGACGGGTCGCGTGATGGCCGCGCTGGCCACCGTCGGCCTGGACGCCGCACTCGCGCGGCGCCGCGTCGATCAACTCTCCGGCGGACAGCAGCGCCGACTGGTGCTCGCGGGCTTATTGGCCCGCAGGCCCCGGGTGCTGATCCTCGATGAGCCCCTGGCCGGCTTGGATGCTGACAGCGCACGCGATCTCGTGCAGCTGCTGACCAACCTGCGCCACACCACCGGACTGACGATCATCATGATCTCGCACGACTTCCTCGGCCTCGACCAGTTGTGCCCGCGAGTGCTACGGCTGCACAACGGCGCGATCCAGACTCCAGTGTCGCCCGCGACGGGAGCATCGTCATGACACCCCGTACGCAAGTCAAGCCTCAGGGCCCGAGGTCGTTGGTGCTCATGCGCCCCGTCCCGGGAACAAGCCCGGTCCACTCGTTGTGGGCTGGCACCAAGATCATCGTCGCCATCGCTGTCGCTGTGATGCTGGCCATCGATCCCAGCCCCCTCCCGATCGCCGCGGTCGGCGTCCTGGACCTGGCGGCGATCAGGCTCGCACACATCCCGAAGACCGCGCTTCCGTCCGTACCGTCGCCGGTATGGGCACTCGTCTTGATCGGCTTCGCGCTCCTGTTGTCCGCGGGCGGGCCCCCGTTTGTCGTCATCGCTGACCGGCATGTGGGACTCGGTGGCCTGCTGCAGTTCCTGCAACTCTCGACGTTGACCATCGTGCTGTTGCTCACAGGCGCGGTGCTCTCATGGACCACTGACGTCGCCGATGTGGCGCCAGCGATAGCGAAACTGGGCCGTCCACTGCGCCGACTGGCTATCCCTGTCGACGACCTCGCGGTGGCCCTGAGTTTGGCACTGCGGTCTTTCCCCATGCTGATTGACGAATTCAGGGTCGTAAACGCGGCCCGCACCTTGCGGCCGGCACCGCAACCGAGGGGAATACGACGTGTGCGACAGCGTGTCCGCGACGGCGTCGACCTGATAGCCACCGTCACCGCGATGATGTTTCGCCGCGCCGACGAAATGGGCGATGCGATCGCTGCCCGAGGTGGAACCGGACAACTCACCGCCGGCCGCACCAAGCTCCGCCGGTCCGATTGGGTAGCACTGGCGATCGCTGGCGCCGTCTGCGCTACCGCCCTCGGTCTCGATGTGACCATTGGCGGCATCGGCGGTCCCCTGGGCGGCCCCTAGGGTTTGGAGTTTCCGGCGAACTGCGCACGCGCGCCTCAGCAGCAGCTCCACCATCACCAGCGATCACCGGAACATGTCGCTGTCAAACGTCTTTCGTCTCGACTTTGCCTCCGACCCGCTCCATACACGTCCACATTCGCCGAATGCCGGTCGATCACGGCAGGCGTCCACACTTGAGCTCCGTATTTTCCGAAGCCTTTTGGAGCAAGTTCCCGGCCGTGCTGAAATTCGTTTTCCGATTACGCCGTCCCCGTTCTGAATAGGCGACCGGTGACGAACCGTCTCTACGTACTTTGAGCAATCTCGGAATTGGTGTAGCAGCACCCGCTACTTCAGCTCTATACGGTCAGGCGGGCGGAAGGCGACAGCCATAACTGATACGGCTACCCTAATCGACCGAAAGCTCTTGCCTATGTTCGCCGACTACCGTCGATTCTGTCGCCCCACCGACCCTGACAGAGGAGAAGGACACCGTGAAGAAGTCACGTCTAGTAGTCGGATCAGTGGCCGTGTGCGCCGGATTAGCTTTCAGTGCAATCGGATTCGAGACAGGAACGGCCGGTGCGATGCCGCCGCCCCCACCCGGACCGGGAGCGCCGGGGGCTCCGGGAGCGTGTGTTCTGGTGCTGCCGTGTGTCGGTTCACCTGTGCCTCCACCTCCGGCGCTTGGAGTACCCAACTTCTTCGGGGTTCCATTGCTTCCACCGCTATAGGCGGCGCCGAATATGAGGGGCCATGGATCGATCTGCTGGCTCATTGGCCCCGATCCAGACTTACCGACCGGGCCCTCGGATGGTTTGCGGCCCATCGCCACAAATTGTCTTTCACGGCGAGCTCGATGAGGCGACCGGCAACCAATAGCTGAAAGCCGCCTACACGGACGGCCAAATGAGCAATGCCGCTACGAGGTCAAGATCGACTAGCCAAAGTAGCTGCAGCGCAACAGGACTGACCAAAGGTGCGACACGCGAGAGACCGGGGAGGACTGGTCGCTCGCGTGTCGCATCAATTGAGATGATGCCGGGCGGTCATCACCATTCACCATCAGGCTGTCGCGGGCCCGTTGGCGAATAGAGCCTATGGCCTACTACTATGCATGAGCTGTCGTGCGCCTATGAAGTGACAATCAGACTGCAGTCACATCCATATGTATTCGCGGGTGTCAATGACAGCCGGCTAGGAACAATCGCCACCGAGCCATGCCCGAGTCTTCGAGTTCGATTGGGCTGCAGTGCTTCTGACGTGACTTGCTTTGTTCACTCGTGGTACTCGCGTCGCCAGCACGGTCAATACCGTGTGCGGCCTGATAGTCGCCACAGCGGCAATTGATAGAAAACCCACATTGCCAGCGGGGCATGACAGCGGATATCTCAATTCATAATGGGGCCATGGCACCGATTGCGCGTCGAAAGGCAGGTCGTCCGCCGGCGGCAATAACCGCTTCCAACCGTCAGCGCATCCTCGATGCCGCACGAGAGATATTCATTGAATTCGGTTACACCACCGCTACATTCGATGCCGTCGCAACACGGTCCGGCTTGTCCAGACCGACGATTCGGTACCACTTCGCCACCAAACCGGCGTTGTTCTGCGACGCCATCGACCGCCCGGCCGCCGCTGTAGTTGCCGCGGCGGCCGCTACGGCCCGGCACTCGAGAACATTGCCCACCCAGCTTGTGAGTTTCTTTTCAGCGGCCCTGGGGGCCGATGACCCTGCGCAGCGCACCGCCCAGCTGGTTGCCGCCGCAGTGGGCGAATCAGTGCGCGATGAAACGCTGATCGCCGCCGACCGCTCGGTGCTGCGCGCGGTCCGCGCATTCGTCTCATCGGCAATGCGCGAAGCTACCGACCGCGGCGAACTCAGCGCTGAAACCAACATCGTGGACGCCACCGAAACGATCGTGGCTGTTTTGTGCGGTATTGCCTCTTACCCGATGGCGGTCGGCCCGGCCGAGAATCTCCCTGCGATCGTGAGTACTTTCGAACTGCTGATCACCGACAAACTCGTTACAGGCTGACCGTCGTACCGTCCGACGGAGCCGTGAACGCTGCGCCGGCGTCGCTCGAAATGTCTCTTACCGCAGCATGCCTTTGGTGACATCCCGGCTACTCCGCCGGCCGGCGGCTGCGCCGATTGACATGATTCACATACAAAACCCCAACGAGAACAACATCATTCGGCCCTACTCTGCCTAGATCATCAACGGCGCTGAGTTCACGACCCAGGTATTTTCTAGGACAGGACGGATCTGTTGACGACATTGAAATGCGGCTTCGGGATGAGCATCTGTGCGGTCGCGACGTTATTGGTTGGGGCGGGTACGTCCCATGCGGGTCTCGATAATGAGCTGAGTCTGGTCGACGGCCAGGATCGGACGTTGACGGTGCAGCAGTGGGACACGTTCCTCAACGGTGTGTTCCCGCTTGACCGCAACCGGCTGACCCGTGAGTGGTTCCACTCGGGCCGGGCGAAGTACAACT